>Ga0114962_10000809_pt1 | contig 27327 bp, 30 predicted proteins | sample C_130820_MF_Meta_FD_87017 | JGI IMG/M metagenome (GOLD analysis project Ga0114962, IMG submission 87017) | Freshwater microbial communities from Lake Croche, Canada to study carbon cycling - C_130820_MF_MetaG | ecosystem: Environmental > Aquatic > Freshwater > Lake | place: Lake Croche, Canada...
ATTGTTCATATCTCTTATAGTTAATGACTTGTACCCATTAACGTAGTCGCATGAAGGTATATTTTCTAATGGGACAATTACAGCTGGTCCCGTGCGGAATAAGATTTCTTGCGCTACAGTACTCATTGTAAAGCCCCCTTCTTCAATGCTTGAATCTGCTCTGTATTAATGCTCTTGGTCTTCTTGGCTATATTCTTAGCCCACGAAATCGCGTCTAGGTGCTCAGGGGTTAGATTCCAATCGTATCCACCCCATATGTGATTTAGAGCCTGAATATACGCATGATCAAGATTCTGTATTTTGACGATAGCTTTTACAGCTATGGGTTTGAGCACCATATCCATAATCTCATCAGGATATTTAACATTAAGTCTTTTAGCCTCCTCTATGATCTCAGTGATTGAGTCACTTTGGATGACTGATCGCATCTTAGAATCCATTTTGTTCCTCCTTTAGAATTAACGCTGCGTCTAGTTTGGCTATTTCAGTTGCCTCAATCAGTATATTTTTGCTTGGGCTTAAATCGTATATCTCCCCGCCCCAGATTTCTGAAATCGCGTCGGCAAAGGCAGCTTCCATAAATTCCAGTTTTAAGGCTTCTGTATAAGCCATTGGCTTTACAACTTTTTCCATCACATCACCCGGGCTCATTACGCCATATTTGTCGGACGCCTCGAGAATCTCCATAGTCACATCCCAGAGAATTCTATATTTCTCGTTAGTGCTCATAGGGCATGTACCTCCGAGTTTTTCTCAATTTCTTCGATAACCGATAGGCGATAGCGAATTTGATTACCAAGTTGGAGGAAGGGTAGTTTGCCGGCTACCTCCCATTTCTTTAACGTTTCCACGTGGTATTGCCATCTAGATGCTAATTCCTCTCGGGTCAGGAGAATCGAGTAAGAGTTATTTGACGTGTTTGTCGGGTTTGTAGCTACTGCTACGTTGACTCCCTCCGAGGAGGGTGATTGGGTTGGGTGCTTTGAAGCCACCAACGCTTCTGACTTTGTTTTTTTTAGGATTTTGTCCATATGTCGCATATTTTACACGACCCACCCCAATAGTCAAGATATATTTATATAATAATGTCTGTATAATGATTCCTTGGATATTTTTCTTGAAAACTCTCTGACACTTGGACATAGTGTCCACATGAGTGAAAAGAAGACTCCTCCACCTTCTGCTGAAGCCATTGTGGATGATTCACCTGAGATTGCAGCCTATCATAAACTCATTCAGGGACTCCTTCGGGAGCGGCAAATGATCTACGATAGCTGTAAAGAGCAAGTTGCTCAGATAGAGCATGATAGAAATATTAAGCTCGAACTCAACCGGCAGAGATTAATAAGGATTGGGTATGATGCTTCTAAGATTTCCGATCCCCCGGGAATGGGTAGGAGGTTTCTTAAACTGGATGAATCCATGATCAAGGACGGATTAGTCAAATTTATGAACAGGGGTCAGTGGTATCCCTCAACTCCTTTACTTGAGCACCTTAAGATCTCATACCCAGACTTTCGGGACTTCATCAAAGACAACCCTGATTTCATTGAACCGAATGACCGTAAGAATAGGGGAAGGCTCTATAAGCTAAGATAGCAGTATATAAAAGTATCTGTTGACATATCCGCTGATGTCTGTTACATTATCGGTATGAAAACAACACAGACAGCATTGCAGCGGAGTATTTACTCGCTCCAGAACAACAACATCAACCCCTCCAACACGATGCTGAGCTTCAGCGTTTCGGGGGATAACACTAGTCATGGGAGCTTCTACGAGCAGCTAGTGCTGCCGGGGTTGGAAAACCTCCTTAAGGGGCACATTGACAGACTACAAGCGACTATTCGTCGCAATGAGTCGTTCTCATTAAAGCCATTCCCTCGATACATGAACCAGAAGGAGGTCATCTCCTACTTGGGGCACGAGAAGATATTTTGGATCATAGTGGAAGAATACGGTCTCAAACCGATACGCCAGGAACACAAGTGCAACATCTACTGCTCCAAGCAGGTAGAGGAGAAGTGCATCCAGTTTGAATTCAACATCGCCGCATAAGGGAGGACACGACGATGAAGAAAAACAATAAATCCTCGAAGCCCAGAAAACTGGCAATCACTTGTAAGAACGGCCTGTATTCATTTCGTCCCATGATCAATGGAAAACGTAAGAGTTTTAAGCTCGATACAACAGACCATGGGGAAGCTGTATCAAGAGCGTTGAAAATTTTGGAGAGCTCACAAAGCTTCAATTACAAGGGGAGTCTGGAGGCTGCCGTCAATGAGTTCATCTCCTTCAAGACGCAGAAGAATAAGTTCTCGGTGAATAGCACGGTGGGTAAAAAAGGGATTCTCCTCGATTTCGCGAAAATTGCGGAAAAAAACATCCCTGTCAGCACCCTCTCCCCGTCGCACATCAACAAGTTTTTCACGGCCAAGAAATCCTGTACCGAGTCCACAAAAGCCGGCTACAAAGCGACGATTCAAAGTTTCCTGACCTGGTGCGTAGATGTGAAGAAGCTCTTCATTGAAGACAGCAGAAGAGCTCTTCAGGACTACAGCTATACGATCCAAGCCAAGCACACGTATTTGACCCTTGAGGAGATTCAGGAGGTCATTGATGCAAGCACGGATGAGGAGATCACCTACATACTAGTCTGCGGCGCATTCCTCGGTATGCGTAAGGACGAAATTATCAACTCAAGAGCGAGCTGGTTTGAATTCGATCCCCCAACTCCGGTTTGCTTCATCCAGAACTTGGACAAGGTAACAGCAACAAAGTCTGGGTTAGACCCATTCAAGGTAAAATCCAAGGAACGTCGGGTTCCGATCAGTCCTTCAGTTCTCCAATGGCTCAAGAACTTCGTTTCCACGAAAGTTGACTACTGCCTATCACCCGAAAGTCGTAAGGGTAAACACCGTTACCGCTACGATTATCGTACCAAGTATGAAGCATTCGTGAAGAAGGTTTCTCCGAACAAGGATTTCGGAAGTCATACCCTGCGCCATTCGTTCGCAACCAACTTGGCAATGAAGAACACAGCCATCGGGTTCATTGCTCAGTACTTGGGAGACAGCGTTAAAACGACTGAACGGCATTACGCCCAGTTCCTACCAACGGTTCAATCGGTGGAAGTTTTGACCATCAATCTGATGCCAAAGCCAGCCCTAGAACCAGACGATCTAGCTGCTTGAAGTTACCAATTGCCAACTAGGAGGTGCCAACTAACAGATTCAATACACTATCCTGACACTGTAGGGGTCGGCAGTTCAAACCTGCCACCGCGCACCACTTTTCCCAATTCTCAAGTGCCCGGGGAAAAGTCCATTGGCTGCCCCGTCTCCTTCCAAACGTTCATCTCCGCTTCCATCGAGGCGAGTTTCTTCCCATATATCATGTGGGCGTATCCACCGATCAGCAACCGGAAGGGAGGCTTCTCGGCATCCAGCAGATCAAGGATGGCAGAGGCCGCCTTGGTAGGATCTCCTGGTTGTTTACCATCCATCTTGGAGAGGAAACCGCCAAATTTGCCAACCGTCCCTTCATAGTCTGGAATCCGCGGGCCATGGTCGAGTGAGCGTCCAATGAAATCGGTGCGGAAGGGTCCCGGTATCACCTGAGTAAACTTGATACCTAGCGGGGCGACCTCCTGAGAAGCGGCATCGCAGGCCGCATCGAGCGCCGCCTTGGCCCCGCCATAAACGGCGAAGCCGGGATGGTTCGCGTAGGCCGCGATGGCCGACATCGTTATCACGTGACCACTATGCTGTGCCCGCATGATGGGAAGAACAGCCCGGATCAGGCGGAACGGCCCCGTGAAATTCGTCTCAAGGTTGCGGGCAAGCTGCTCATCGGTCGATTCCTCAAGTGCGGCCAGCAAACCATAGCCAGCGTTATTGATCAGGACATCAAGTTGGCCAAACTGCTCCAAGCACTCTTTCACGGCCCGCTCGGCATCGGCTGGTTTGGTAAGATCGAATTCGATCGCAAGGGCCTTGCCAGGATACTGGGCGACCAGATCTATAACGCTCTCCAGATTGCGAACAGCCAGAGCGACCTGATGGCCTCGGCTAAGGGCTTCCGTGGCCAGGGCATGCCCGAATCCTGTCGAAGCTCCCGTGATGAGAATGGTCTTCATTCTTCAAAAGATTGGACCTGACTCCGGGCAAGTTCCAGCTCAAAGAAAACAGCAGTACTTCTCCTCAAGGAACCTGAGTTCCTGAGTTCCATATTTTCATTTACCCGACTAAGATGCACCCCATGTGGAAGACCGCTCATGAACATATCCTGAAACTCACCGTCTACGAGCCAGGCAAGCCCGTCGAGGAGTTGGCGCGCGATCTTGGTTTGCGCGAAGAGGAGATCATCAAACTTGCCTCCAACGAGAACCCCCTCGGTCCGTCGCCTAAGGCACTGGAGGCAATGCACAAGACGTTGGAACGTTCCCACTTCTATCCTGACGGCGGTGGCTACGAACTCCGCGGAGCAATTGCAGAGCGCCTCGACATGGCCCGTGAGAATATCGTTCTCGGCAACGGCTCCAACGAGATCATCGAGTTCATCGGTCATGCTTTTCTCCGTCCCGGTGACGCGGTGGTGGTGGCACGTCACTCTTTTGCGGTCTACAAGCTAATGGCCCAGCTCTTCGGCGCCAATACGGTCGAGGTGACTGATCCAGGTTTCACAGCAGATCTCGACGCGATGCTTGCGGCGATCACGCCTAAGACCCGCGCTGTCTTCATAGCCAATCCGAACAATCCCACCGGAACCATGGTCGGCCAGGACGCGATCGACCGCTTCATGTCACAGGTCCCGGATCATGTCTTGGTCATCTTTGACGAGGCCTACCACGAGTTCCTGGATGATGCTCCCGATGTCCTGCCCTATATCCGTCAGGGCCGGAATGTCGTCGTGATGCGTACCTTCTCGAAGATCATGGGACTAGCCAATCTCCGGATCGGCTACGGCATCACCACGCCGGAACTGGCCGCCGTGCTACAGCGCACTCGGCAACCCTTCAATGCAAACGGTATCGCCCAAGCCGGCGCCCTTGCGGGACTGCTCGACGAGGAGCACATGCGTAAGACTCGCGAACTCACGCACAAGGGACTCGCCTATTTGGAGAAAGAGTTTGCGGCTATGGGACTGGAGTATGTGCCTAGTGTTGCGAATTTCGTTCTCGTGAACGTCGGCGATGGCAACGCTATCTTTCAGGCCATGCTCCGCAAGGGGATCATTCTTCGGGCAATGGGAAGCTATGGTCTGCCGGCATGGATTCGCATTTCCGTCGGCACCATGGAGCAGAACCGCCGTTGCATCGAGAAACTGAAAGAGGTTCTTAAAAAGTAACTGTGCAAGAGACCATTGCCGCGCTGGCAACGCCTCCAGGCGAAGGGGCGCTTGCCGTGATACGGATCAGCGGACCGCAGTCTCTTGTGGTCGCTGATGCCGTTTTCCAGGGAACGAAGAGCCCCTCTAATATCCAGGAAAGGAATCTCACCTTCGGCAGGATCATCGATGCAAAGGGCGAGGTGATCGACGAGGTCCTGCTCACCGTTTTCAAGAATCCCCGCAGCTACACTGGCGAGGATCTGGTCGAGATCAGCGGCCATGGTGGGTCGTTTGTTGCTTCGCGTGTTTTGGCAGCAGTGCTTGAAGCTGGTGCCCGCATGGCACGGCCCGGGGAGTTCACCGAACGGGCTTTTCTCAACGGAAAGCTCGATCTGACACAGGCGGAGGCGGTGATGGACCTTATCAGCGCGGGAACGCCGAGGGCAGCGCGAGCTGCGGCGGCACAGCTGGAGGGTCGGCTCGGCCAGGAGATCCATGCACTACGAGGAGAACTCCTGGAGTGTGTGGCCCATCTGGAGGCCTTCATCGACTTTCCGGAAGAGGGAATCGATCCTGAGAGTGGTGTAGCGTTGCGGCGCCGGATGGAAAGAATCGCTGAGCGCTTTGCTATCCTGCTCGCGACAGCTGACGAGGGTCGCCTACTCAGAGAAGGCATCACATTGGCGCTTTGTGGCGCACCAAACGCTGGAAAGTCGAGCCTGCTCAACCGCCTGCTGGGAGCGGAGCGCGCTATCGTAAACGAAACACCGGGCACTACGCGCGACACGATTGAGGAGAGAGCAAGTCTCGGCGGCTATCCTTTTCGCGTTATCGACACGGCCGGTCTCCGGGAAACAGTCGACGCCGTGGAGCAAGAGGGGGTGCGCCGTGCAAAGTATGCGGCGGAACAGGCCGATCTCCGCATTCATCTTGTCGACGCATCTAGTCTCAGCGATGCCACAACAATCCCCGCACCACTTTTCGACGATGAGATCCTAGTCTATAACAAGAGGGATTTGCTGGCCGATTGCGCTACCCTGCCCAGAGGAATTGTCATCTCCTGCCGTACCGGTGAGGGAATCGATAGCCTGATTCAAACAATCATTTCAAAAGTGACGGGACATTCGAAAGGGGAGAAAGCCGCGCATGGGGAGACTATTCAGGATGGCGCCGCCATCAATGCCCGCCATCAGGGCTGCCTTAAGCGTGCCTCCTCCAGTTTGGAAGCTGCCATGGCCCTTCTGGGAGCAGGGGATCCTCCGGAACTGGTGGCTGTGGAACTCCGCACTGCCTTGGGAGCAGTCGGAGAAGTGGTTGGTGAGGCTGGGACAGAGGAGATTCTGGGAAAAATCTTCAGTAGTTTCTGTATCGGAAAGTGATCTAGGCGGAGGCAGAGGATTTGCGCCATTTCCTGATGCAAACCGTTCTTTAAAAGCTATTTATGTTGGCTTAAAAAGCCTTGCGATCCTTTTCACTTGTTCTGGCTTCCCTCTCTTATAGGCTGTTATTCCTATGTCCACGGGAACTTTACCCACCATGCATCCCCACGCGACGCCGGTTTCGACGCCTATGGCATTCGATTCCAAGATCGAAGGGAATGTTATCATCACCAAGTTGGATGCCGCCATCAACTGGATGCGCAAAAACTCCCTCTGGCCGATGCCGATGGGTCTTGCTTGCTGCGCGATCGAACTCATGGCCGCCTCCTCCTCGCGTTTTGACATCGCACGCTTTGGCGCCGAGGTCATGCGCTTCTCTCCCCGCCAGTCCGACGTGATGATCGTCGCCGGCACCGTGACCTACAAGATGGCTCTGTCCGTGAAGCGTATCTACGAGCAGATGCCCGAACCCAAGTGGGTGATCGCGATGGGTGCCTGCGCCTCTTCCGGCGGTATGTACCGTAGCTACGCGACCCTTCAGGGTGTCGACCAGATCATTCCCGTCGACGTTTATGTCTCGGGTTGCCCGCCCCGCCCGGAGGCCTTACTGGACGGCCTGATGAAGCTTCAGAATAAGTTGATGTCCGAGCATTCAGTGCTCGATCAGAAGAGGGCCCTCCTCCAGTCCCTGCGATGAGCGCTGCCGCCGAAGCAACCAGGATCGAGGAGACCTTCTCCCCCGACGTCTTTGATCGGAAGGAATTCCGCGGCGAGACGACCCTTTCCGTTCATGCAAGCCGAATCCATGAGGTTGCCCTCTTCTGCCGTGACACGCTGGGATTCGACATGCTGCTCGATATCTGCAGCGTCGATCATGCAGGTCACCATCCCCGCTTCCAGGTAGTCTACGGGCTCTACTCCATAGCCAAGAAGACCCACCTGCGCCTGAAAAGCAGCCTCTCGGAAGACGAGCCAGAGATCGACTCTGTAACTGACATCTGGCCGACCGCCAACTGGCATGAACGCGAAGTCTGGGACATGATGGGAATCAAATTCCTTAATCATCCGGATCTCCGACGCATTCTCATGTGGGAGGGCTATCCCTACCATCCACTGCGCAAGGAGTTCCCGCTCGAGGGTATCCCCACAGATGTACCCGATGTCGCCTTCACGGAGGTTGCTCCGCTCGCCGGAGGTCCTTTCGTCACTATTCCCACCGAGGGCAACACCGAGGTGCGCGAGCCCCGTGCCCGCCACGCCGGAGAGATTCCGACGACGGCCACCTTTATCGCGGAGCCTTGATCGCAGGGGAATCCGCCTTCCGGGATTACCTCTCGGGCCTTTCGGGGCAGCAGGAGGTCGCTCTCGATACCGAGGCCGACAGCCTTCATTGCTATTTTGAGAAGCTCTGCCTGATCCAGAGCGGCTGCGGTCAGGAGCCCCAGAGCGGCTGGGCCGAGGATTTGAAACTCATCGACCCTCTGGCCGGTCTGCCGCTGGAGGAATTCTTCCAGGCTCTTGAGGGAAAGACGGTGATATTTCACGATGCCGACTACGACTTGCGCCTGCTGCGTCGGTCCGGGGAATTCCCCGATAAAAACATCTTCGACACCATGATCGCTGCAAGGATCTGCGGCGAACCTCAGCTGGGCCTAGCAGGACTCGTGGAAAAGTATTTTGGAATCACCCTCTCGAAGGCCTCGCGTAAGGCGAACTGGGCACAGCGCCCTCTCTCAGACCAGATGGCAGAGTATGCCCTGAACGACGTTCGCTTTCTTTCGCAATTGGCCAGCATTCTCACAGACAGGCTCAAGGAGCTCAACCGCACCGAGTGGTATGAGCAGTCGCGTGATCGGATGGTAAAGGGCACGCGCGAAACCCGCTTGCGCGACGAGGAGAATCTCTGGCGCATCACCGGCTACGCAGCTCTCTCTCAGCGGGGCTGGGCGATCTTAAAGGCTCTCTGGCACTGGCGGGATTCCGAGGCCAGGCAGTGGGATCGGCCTGCCTTTCATGTTCTCTCCAATGAAAGTTTGCTCCGACTCGCGGACGACGCTTCCAGAGGAAGCGGATTTTCACGTCCCCGCATCCCACAACCCCGCGCCGACCGGATGGAGGAGACTCTCGAGGCGGCGCTGCTTCTACCCGAATCCGAATGGCCCAAAGTAATACGCAGTGTTCGCACACGCGTCTCGAAGGAGCAGATCGACCGGTTTAATCATTTGCGTGATTTTCGTGACAAAGTGGCACGCGATGTTGATCTCGATCCCTCCATCATCGCTCCGAAAGCAGCCCTTGAAGCCGTAGCGACGGATCCCTCGGCTGCCATACTCTTGCCGTGGCAACGCGCTCTACTCAAACTTCCTGCCCCGCATGAAAAGGCTCCGGAGCCCGTCCAACCGAATCTCCTGTAGACGAAAGCCAAAAGCCAAACACCAATGAGCTCCGGGTATTCTGAATCCGGCCTTCGCGGCGATCTCGATCTCGATCTCAATCTCAATCTTCATCTGATCAACCTCGCTCTGACAGAGGATCTGGGAGAGCGCGGCGACATCACCTCACGGGCTTTTATTCCTGCAGAGTCTGTCTCACTCGCTCGGATCGTCGCGCGCGAGGAGTGCGTCGCCTCAGGGCTCTCGACCGCGGCGGAAGTCTTCCAAAAAATCGATTCTCAACTTGAAGTGACTCTTTGCTGCGTTGAGGGAGACATGCTGACCATAGGAGACACTCTGATGGAGTTGAAGGGCTCCACCCGCTCGATCCTGTCCGGAGAACGGACGGCCCTGAATTTCCTTGGGCGACTCTGCGGCGTGGCGACGCTTTCCAGACGCTATGCCGATGAGTTGAAAGGAAGTAAAGTGACCCTTCTCGATACCCGGAAGACGACACCCGGTTGGCGTTTGCTAGAGAAACAAGCTGTCAAGGCTGGAGGCTGTACCAATCACCGAATGGGCCTGTACGATGCCGTGCTGGTAAAGGACAACCATCTGGCTGCACTCGGCTCTCTGGACGCCTTGCCTGCGGTCATCTTCAAACTTCGCATTGAGTATCCCGGCCTGCCGATCGAGATCGAGGCTGACACGCTGGAACAGTTGGAGCAACTGCTTGCCATGAAGGGGATCGATGTGATCCTGCTCGATAACATGGACAAAGCCATGATGAAAAAAGCTGTGTCCTTGCGAAACAACCTCTCCCACGGCGTGCTCCTCGAGGCCAGTGGAGGAGTAAAACTGGAAACCCTGCGTCAGATAGCCGATACAGGCGTGGATCGGATTTCCGTGGGAGCTCTCACCCATTCGGCTCCGAATGCCGACCTCTCGCTGGAGATCGGGCATGCCCGTTGAATCTTTCTCCGTCCTCCCACTGGATAGCACCGTACTGACGGCCGCATCCCCTTGGGGCATTCCAGTTCAGGTCCTGTCGGAAACCACTTCTAGCAACGACGATCTGCTTCGGATGGGCGAGGAGAATGCTCCAGCGGGCACGCTTCTCTTTGCAGAGCGTCAGACGGCTGGGCGCGGACAGTTCGGCCGTTCCTGGTCCTCGGCTCCGGGACTTGGTCTATGGTTTTCCTTGATACTGCGCCTTCCGATCGATGATGACACGATTCCCTTACTTTCGGCATTCGCCGCAGTCGCTCTGGTGGAGATGATCCGGGGTCTTTGCATTGCCGGATGTGGCATCAAGTCTCCCAACGATGTCCTGATCAATCGACAAAAGGTAGCCGGCATCTTGGTTGAAACTCGTGTTGGCCGAGATCCCTTCGCCGTTGTCGGGATTGGACTGAATGTGAATCATTCCCGTGATGACTTCCCTGAAGAGCTCCGAAATCGTTCCTGCTCAGTGGCAATGGCTATCGCTAATGGTAATGGAAAAGATAAGAGGGAGCTGCTGGATCGAAATAAGCTGGCCGCCATCCTGCTCCGGCATCTCAGGGAACAGGAACGCCTGATGTCAACCGATCCCGGGTTGCTGCTTTCTACCTGGAATGAAATGCTGATTCGTGACACCACCCCATGAAGACCTTTGATCCGCAGTCGCCCATCCTTGCGATCGAGTCCTCATGCGATGAGACGGCCGTCGCAGTCATGAGGGATCCTGGCATCATCCTCTCTAGCCTTATCGCCTCGCAAGCCGAGGAGCATGCACGCTTCGGCGGCGTCGTGCCTGAGGTGGCGTCGCGCAATCATCTTCTGGCTGTCGATCCCCTGGTGCGACGTGCGCTCGAAGAGGCTGGCATTCCAGCAAGGGAACTGGGAGCCATCGTGGCCACCTCGGGACCGGGCCTTGCTCCTGCATTGCTTGTGGGAGCTTCCTATGCGAAGGGCTTCGCCCTGGGACTAGGCATTCCCTACCTTGCTCTCAATCATCTTGAGGGACACCTGCTCTCTCCCTTTCTTGGAGCCGGGGAGATCCCGGATCATCTCGCCCTGCTGGTGAGCGGCGGCCACACGCAACTGACCCGTGTCCAGGGTGCCGGTGACTATACCGTGCTGGGCAGGACTTTGGACGATGCGGCGGGCGAGGCCTTTGACAAAACGGCAAAGCTACTCGGACTTCCCTATCCGGGCGGGATTGAGATTGATCGTCTAGCGGAACAGGGGAATCCCGACCGCCATGAGTTTCCCAGGGCCCTGATGGAAAAGGGGAATCTTGATTTCAGCTTCAGCGGGCTCAAGACCTCGGTGCGTTACTTCCTAGAAAAGCATCCCTCACTTGCCAAGAAACCGGGAGACCTGGCCGATCTCTGCGCCTCCATACGGAAGGCCATCGTGGAAGTGCTCTTGGAAAAAACCATGCGGTCGATGGAGCTCTCCGGCCTTCAAGAAGTCGCTGTCTCCGGCGGCGTTGCGGCCAACACCGCCCTGCGGAAGGGACTCCAGGATCTCTGCAGTTCCAAGGGATGGAAATTGCACCTCCCCTCTCCGGAGCTTGCCACGGATAATGCCGCCATGATCGCCTTCGCCGCCCTGCACCATCTTCTAGCTGGCGAGCAAAGCTCGGTCAACGTGGAGATCTCACCCCAGTGGCAGGTTGATCGTAGGGTTTAAGACGGACTTTCTGATTGCTCCCGGGAAGTTTATAATGCATTAGGAAAGGATGAATTCCCCCCGATTCCTACTCCTCATTCTCTCTGCCGTTCTTCTTACCACCCCGGTCTTTGCCAACGGGTGGGGAGACAACTACAAGGAAGCTCTCGCGACAGCGGCCAAGGAAAATAAGAAAGTCCTGCTCGATTTCACCGGGAGTGACTGGTGCGGATGGTGCATCCGCTTGAAAAAAGAGACCTTTGATCAGCCTGCTTTCAAGGAGTATGCCGACAAGAATTTGGTGCTGGTAGAAGTGGATTTCCCTCAGGGCAAGACGCTTCCCAATGCAGTGAAAATGCAGAACTCATCTCTTCAGGAGCAGTATCAGGTGCAGGGTTTTCCGACCATCGTTCTGCTCTCGCCTGACGGGAAAGTAATCAAGCAGCAGAGCGGTTATATCCCGGGCGGCCCGAAAGGCTTCATGGACTGGGTGAATTCGGGCAAGTAGAAGGAGTCCGTAGAGCCACCGCAGTGGTTCCTAAGTTGCTTGCTTTCCAAGCTTCTCCCTAACAGCGGGCGCAACTTCTGTCCCTAATATCTCAATGGCCTTGATTGCCTTCTGGTGAGGTAAGGTTCCCGGGCTCATCTGCATCGTGATCCGGTCGATGCCGCCGAGCACCTTGTTATAATAGAGTATCTTCTCTACTCCCTCTCGGGCATCACCGATGATGAGCGCCCCTTCCTCACCACAGAGAGTATCGAAATGGGAGCGTTGGATCGCGGGCCAGCCCCGTTCCTTACCGATCTGACCGAACATCCGCTCGTAACCAGGAAAGTAGTCATCACGGGCCTCCTGCGTCGTCACGGCAAAGGAACCAAGGGCATGGATGCCGACCTTGAGCTTCTCGGGCGCATAGCCAGACATGGCGCCGGCCTGACGGTAGAGATCGACCAACGGACGGAAACGATCCGGCTGCCCCCCGATAATCGCGATCATCAGAGGTAGACCGAGTGAACCGGCACGGATTACTGACTCAGGAGATCCCCCCACACCCACCCAGATGGGAAGTGGATTCTGAAGAGGACGGGGGTGGATTTCCTGATCTCGAAGGGGCGGCCTGTGCTTTCCCGACCAGGTGACGCGTTCGCTCGCACGGATCTCTAGTAGTAGGCGGAGCTTCTCGTCGAAAAGCGAATCGTAGTCTCTGAGGTCGAGCCCGAAGAGCGGATAGGCCTCGGTGAAGGAGCCGCGTCCGGCAACAATCTCCGCTCGACCTCCAGAAATCAGATCAAGCGTGGCAAATTCCTGAAAGACCCGTACTGGGTCGGCGGCGCTCAGCACAGTCACAGCGCTTACCAGTCGGATCCTTTGGGTCCTAGCAGCAGCGGCAGCGAGAAGAACAACCGGCGCAGAATCAAGAAACTCCCCACGGTGATGTTCTCCAATCCCGAAGATATCAAGTCCAACCCGATCGGCCGCCTCCACTTCTTCTAGCAAATTTCTGAGTCGAATAACCGGATCGACCATCGCCCCCGTCACTGGATCGGCCAATGTGGCGACAAAGCTATCAAGTCCGATCTGCATCACATTTTTCAGACTTTCCAGGTCGAAAAATACTCATCCACCGCTTCTTGCCAAGGTCGCGGCGTAATGCCGGTGACACGTTTGAATTTCGAAGTATCGAGTGCGGTGCGGGGGGGACGTACGGCTACGAAGGCCTTCATGTCAGAGAGCTTGAGCGGGGCAACCGTAGTGGTGAGCACGGGAATGCCGTTTTTCTCGGCGCATTCGAGGGCATACTCCCCGTAGTCTCGCCAAGAGCAGGTACCGCTGTTGCAGAGATGATAGACACCCCCCTGCACAGTGAGTTTCAGAAACTCGGCAAGCCAGACCGCCATGTCCTCGGTGTAACTGGGAGCGGAAGTTTTGTCATGGACGGCAGCCGCTTCCGGAGAGGTGAGAGCGCGCTTCACGATCGCATCGACAAAGCTGGGCTTATCAGGACCGAAGACCCAGGAGACACGCACGACGCAGTGTAACGGCGATGCCATTAATACCTCGCGATCTCCTTCCAGTTTGGTGAGGCCATAGTGACTGAGAGGTTTCGGATCATCCTCTTCGGTGTAAGGACGGTCGAGAGATCCATCGAAGACATAGTCCGTTCCGATGTGAATCAGTCGGGCACCCCGTGCCGCACAGAGTCGGGCAATGCGTCCAGGCGACTCTGCATTGATCCGCGTCGCAGCTTCCCGATCCCTCTCACAACTATCGACATCGGTGGCGGCGGCGCAATTCACGACTACATCGCCAGACCCAAACTCATGGGTAGCCAGGCTCGTCTCCGCCTTAACGGGATCGGTAAGATCGATATCCGCTCGGGTCAAGGCCACTACATTGACATCAGGAAGTGCTTTCCACCGGCGAGCAAGAGCTGAGCCCAGTCGGCCATTGGAACCAAGAATGAGAACCTTCATAACAAAAGGCTGAAGGCTGAAAGCTGAAGGCTGAAGGAAATTCATTCGCTCCCATGCATTTTTACTCCTTCGGGTTCGACTAACAGCCTGTAGACTAAATCACAAACCTCCTGATACTCCAATGCCTCCCACCTACCTCTGTCAACGCTGCACAGCCTGCTGCCGCTGGCCGGGATTTGTCCGAGTGACCGAGCAGGAGATCCACATAATCGCAAAACATTTGGGCTTGGAGGAAGACATTTTCATCCAGCAGTACACCCGACTCCGACCCAACAGGGGAGGGTTGGCACTGATCGATCGGGAGGATGGAGCCTGCTTTTTCCTGAAGGGAAACGAATGTTCGATCCAGTCGGTGAAGCCGCAGCAGTGCAAGGACTTCCCCAATGCGTGGAACTTTCTCGGATGGCGCGATATCTGCGAGGCGATCGAGGTTCCCTCGAGAGGAGATTCCTGAGAGTATTTCGTTTAACTAGGTTTGCATTCCTTCTTTGACCCCAAGGTCACTCTTCTGTAACCACATTCCGTGGGCATCCGATCTTCCAAACAAAATCCTCTTCAGGAAGGCATCCCTCCTACCGGGGAGGAACGCGTTTTTCAGGGCGTGGCCGTTGCCCCTGGTATTGCCGAAGGGAAGGTTCTGATCCATTTTCAGGAAGAGGAATCCATCCCTTTCCGAGATCTTCAAGATCATGAATTGGATGTGGAAGTCGCTCGTTTTGAAGGAGCTTTGCTTGCAACGGGAAAAGAGATTCTCGAGCTCCAAGAACGCCTTGCCAAATCAGCGGGAGCGGGAGACGCAGGAATCTTCGACGCCCACCTGATGGTTTTGGAAGACCCTACATTGATCGATGAGGTGATCAATGTGGTTCGCAAGGAAAAGCACAATGTTGAATTTGTTTTCCAAGGCGTCATCCATAAATTCATCAAAACGCTTTCGGCCATCGACGACCCCTATCTCAGGGAGAGAGCCATAGATCTGGAGGATGTAGCCCGGCGGGTAATCCGTCACCTCTTGGGCAAGTCGGGTCAGCGGTTGGGAGGCCACCACCGCAATCACATCATTGTGGCCGATGAACTCACCCCCTCGGATACCGCTACTCTGAATCGGGATAATATTGCAGGTTTCATTACGGAAAAGGGAAGTAAGACATCTCATGTGGCGATCATGGCGCGGTCATTGGGCATCCCTGCCGTCGTGGGACTTGAAGGAATCTGCACCGAACTGGAAAACGGAAGCCTCATTTTAATCGACGGCTACAGCGGAAAGATCTTCCTTAACCCCGCTCCCTCCACCCATCTCACCTACCAGGCAATTGCTGAGGAAAAGGAGCTTATTGAGGAGGGGCTGGAGATTTTCAGGGAGAGTCGTTCAACCACTCTCGATGGTCGTCATATCGTGCTTGCTGCTAATATCGAGCTGCCGGAAGAGCTGGATGAAGTGGCGGCCTGCGGCGCCGACGGTATCGGTCTCTACCGCACGGAGTTTCTTTATTTCAACCGCACAACCCCACCTGACGAGGAAGAACAGTATGCCGTTTACCGCCGGGTAGCAGAGAAGATCAATCCACAGTCAGTCATCATTCGGACCCTCGACATCGGAGGGGACAAGCCGACGGAATGTCTGGACCTCGGTCATGAGCAGAACCCTTTCCTAGGCTGCAGAGCCATCCGCTTCTGCCTCAACAATCCCAAAATCTTCAAAACCCAGCTCCGCGCCATCCTGCGGGCTGGCGTCCATGGAAATCTCAAGATGATGTTTCCCATGATCTCGGGCATCGAGGAGCTGTTCCATGCCAAGATGCTTCTTGCCGAAGCAGCTCAAGAACTCACTGAACAAGGAGTGCCCTACAAGAAGGACATCGAGCTAGGCATTATGATCGAAGTGCCCAGCGCGGCCCTCATGGCCGATGTGCTAGCTCGCGAAGTGCAGTTCTTCAGTATCGGGACCAACGACCTCCTCCAGTACCTGATGGCCGTCGATCGTGGTAACGAAAGGATTGCCCATCTCCATGACCCCTCGAACCCCGCCGTCGTCCGTATACTTAAAACAATCGTGGACGGCGCTCATGCGGCAGGCATCTGGGTCGGAATCTGTGGCGAACTGGCAGGGGATATAGAATTTACTCCCCTGCTTGTGGGACTTGGAATCGATGAACTCAGCGCAAGCGCGGCTCTCGTTCCACGCGTCAAAAAGGCGATCCGCAGTCTGGATGTTAACGCCTGTCGGGAAATCGTGGAGCGTGCGCTTTCAGGTGAACGCGCCGCTGAGATCTATGCCCGCACAACGGGGTTGGCGCGGACGCGTTATCCCGATTTATTTTAAAATCATCCTCCTCCCCCTTATACCCCATCCTGACATGAAGACCACAACCTCTATCCTTGGCATCCTAGCCGTCCTACTCCTGCTGATATCCCAACCAGCTAGACTCCACGCGACCCCAGACAATGGCTCTGCTACCTCTCAAGTGAGAGCGTTGGGAGCTCCGTCGCTCCGGTACAAGATGATTTCCGGTTATAAACAGCCTTTTAACGACGACTTGCAGCTGCATCTCTCCAAGGGCTGGATCCCAGTGGGCGGCGTCGCTGTCACCACCTGGAACAACGATCTCTTTTTTGCGCAACTACTGAGCAAAGCTAGCCCCTCCGAGTAAGGGAGGGAAATGCCGCTCTAGTGCTTGGCGTCTATATTTCCGAGAATGAAGGAAGCAATATCACGGCTCGATGAGGGCCTGGAGATGGAGCTGATGTTTTTCTTCCATCTCTTCCAGGTGACGCCATCATCCGCAAAAATCTCCTCAACCGAGGCGGCAATTGCTGCAGGATAATGGGCAGCCAAGCGGCCTATATCATGACGTTCGATCATTTCGATGTTCCCCTCTTCCTGGCCGGGGACAACATGGCTGACTAGAATCGGACAGCTGGTACCGATAGCCTCTTGGACAATGGCTCCACCCGCCTTGCCGATATAGAGATGATGGGAGCAGAGCAATTCGGGCACCTGATTGGTCCATCCTATGAGGTGGTTCTGGATTCCGTCGATCAGCCCGGAGGCTTCGACTGCGGCGTGCAGGGTCTTCAGCCTCCCCGTAACGACTGTCAGTTCAATGCTGGGAAGCTCCTGCAGTCTCCGGATTACCGCAAGTGTGTGGGCAATTCGAGAGGAGGGAAAGTAAAGGAGCTTGATGGATCCCTGAATCGTGGGTTGCAGCGGTTGCAGCGCAGCGATTCGTGGCGATACCGGGAATCCGAGCACCTGAATGATCCCGGGATCGACGCCGCCGCGATCAAGAACTAGGGCCGTTTCCTTGTCGGCCACAATAAAAGCCTCGCTGCCGGCGCGATACCAAGAGCTGTTGATGGCAATCGAATCGGTGACAACCGTTAGCAGGGGAACCTTGGACTTTTCATGACCGCGCTTCCGCAGCTTCCTCAGGAGGAATGCATAAAGGGGGTATGTGGAGACAATCACGTCCGGTTTGAACTCCTCGACAATCCGGCAGAGCGTCTCACGGAGATTGCCGGCAAGTACAAGGGTCGCTTCAAGATTGCCTGGTGTTTCAAGCAATGAAAAAATGGCACTCCAGACAAAGGGGAATTTATTAATAGCAAGTCCGTAGCCCGACTGGAGGACTTTAGTGATCCGGGGCATGGTCTCTTGGTAGACATCCACCACCCTTACCTCGACTTCGGGATGCTCGCGTAGAGCCTCGGCCAAACAATAAGAAGCGGTGTTGTGTCCTTCGCCAAATCCGGCGGTCAGGATAAGAATGCGTCTCATTTGCGGAAGAGATAGTGCGAAACGATCCACTCCTCTCCCACCCGGTAACCCCAGAGCTCGGCGCAGGACATAAAGAAAGTGCGCCAGTAAGCCCGCCACTTGGCAACCTCGGCCCGCCCGTAGGTTTTTTCCAGAATCGGCGTGATCACCTTCTGGTTCTCATCCATGGACCGCAACCAAGCTTCAGAAGTCTTGGCATAATGGGAGCCGTTGACCTTCCAGTGACGCTCGATTTTCAGATCATCCTGATAGTAGAGAAGCAGATTATGCGAGGGCATGGTCCCTCCCGAGAAAAAGTAGCGTGTGATCCAGTCCGAAGGGTCCTTACCCTCGAAGTGATAGGAATGCTCCCGATGGGTGAAAATATGGACGAAGAGTTTGCCATCCGGCTTCAGCCATCCGGCAATCCTCTTCATGAGTTCGCGGTAGTTCTTCATGTGCTCGAACATCTCCACCGAAACGGCCCGATCATAGGTACCAGGCTCGGGAGGCGAAAAAGTATTCATGTCCGCCGTAATGATCCGTACGTTGAAGAGTTCACGACGATGGGCTTCAGCCTCGATATGGAGGCGCTGCGTGTAGGAGTTGGAAACAGCGGTGATGGAAGAGTTGGGATAATGCTCCGCCATCCAGAGGGTCAGTGAACCCCAACCGCATCCGAGTTCGAGGATCTTCTGCCCGTCTTGAAGTTCCGCGCGCTGACAGGTGAGTTCCAGCATGGCCTCCTCGGACTCGGCAAAGGTCGTGGTGGCGGTCGGCCAGTACCCGCTGCTGTACTTCAGCCTGGGGCCAAGGACATGAAGGTAAAACTCGGTTGGAACCTGATAATGCTGCTCGTTGGCATCGACGGTATTGATCGCGATCGGAGATGCATCCAACCCAGCACGAAAAGCCTCGAACCGGGCATCCCTCTCCTCCAAATCACCGCATCCCTCCTCCCGGAGCTTGGCTGCCAGGAGACGGCGGATACCGGAACGAACAAGGGCATCGGGAACGAGGCCATGGGCGAGAAGGGAGTCGAGACTGCTCATTTCAAAATTGGAAAGGGGGGATTATGCCACATTTTTTCTCTTAAACCACGGAACAAAAGCACTCGTGCTCTGCTGATACCGGCGGTACGCCTCTCCTCGGGAACGGAGAGACTGCTGTTCAGTATAGGGAATGCCAGTGACGCGTAGGAGGAAAAAGAGCATCAGGGCCGGAGCGAAGATCGTGGTCCAGCCCCAAGGAGCCGGGAAGGCGAACAGGAAAAAAGCGACCCAGATTAGCCATTCGAAAAAATAATTGGGATGCCTTGAATAATACCAGAGCCCCGATTCGCAAACCTTGCCCCCGTTCGCTGGATCCGCCTTGAAGGTATCCAGTTGCCGGTCGGCCAAGGATTCTCCGCAAATAGCGATCAACCAAACTGAAACTCCGAGGAGATCACACCAACCTAGTTGGACACGTGTGTCGAAATTCACCAGTAGCACCGGAATGCTGAGCAGTGCTAACAGCAAGGCCTGCGCTTGAAAGAACCAGAAGAAGAAAAAGTTCTCGTGACCAGAAACAGCATGGCGCAGTTCACTGTAACGGCCATCCTCCTTGGGATGATGGCCCATCACCCTTTTCCAGAGATGGATACCCAGCCGGATACTCCAAACCACGACCATCACGGTGATCAGGTTCTGCCTCTTTGGATCACCATCCCCGAACACCCTGTAAAGCAGAGCCAGTGGAGCAAACCCCATAGCCCATGCAATATCGACGATCCCCGCATTCTTGATGCGAACTGCTACGACCCAGACCACGATCATGAGGAGACTCGCAAAACAAAGTCCCGTCAAAAAAAGCTGAAAACCACTCATCAAACTCATAAAACCGAAAGCTACTGACGACCCTGCGGGATCGGTCGCTCCCGGTGATGACCCAGATCATAAGCAGGGGAATGGATGTCAATGTTGTCCGGACGCGTGTAAACAATCTGAGCCACAGCGATATGGCGGGTGCCGAATCCGGCCTCGCAGTAGCAGAGGTAGTAAAGCCACTTGCGGATAAAAGCCTCGTCGTATCCCTGAGCTTTGACCTTGGGGAGTACCTTCACAAAAGCCTCCCTCCACTCCTTCAGCGTCCGCGCATAGAAAGGCGTCATATCCTCATAATCCAGGAGATTCAGGTCACCGGTAGCATTCAGCGCCTCGGTGATACGGCGCATCGAGAGAAGAAGGGAGCCTGGGAAAATATGCTTCTGGATGAAGTCGACCCCATCCCGAAGGATCGGGAACTGATTATCAGGGCAGATAATCGTCTGGATGCCGACCAGCCCTCTGGGAGCGAGCAGTTCCGAGACTTTCCCAAAGAAGGTCTCGGCATAACGATCACCGACGGCTTCAAGCATTTCGATCGAGACGATTTTATCAAAGCGTCCGGCAAGATCTCGATAGTCACAGAAGATCACTTCGACAAGATCGTCTACACCTGCGGCCTCAACTCTAACGGCAGCTTCACGGAATTGCTCCTCGCTGATCGTAGCCGCTGTCACGCGACACCCGTAGTTTTTGGCCGCATGGATTGCAAAACCTCCCCAACCACAGCCGATCTCCAGTACCACATCATGGGAGTTGAGTTGTAGTTTCTGGCAGAGTTGGTCCCATTTCTTGCGCTGAGCCTCCTCCATAGTGAGGTTGGGGGGATCAAAGTATGCGGCCGAGTAGGTCATCGTTGGATCGAGCCAAAGACTGAAAAAATCGTTCCCCAGATCGTAATGCTCGCTGATATTGTCACGACTCTTACTCTTACTGTTGGGGCGGAGCGAATGCCCGATGCGGTTGATCATCCCGAGCAGATCGAAGGCACCCGGCTTGCGGGATTCCCGGGTCTTGATTCCGGCAAGGTAATCACCATTTAGGACAAACCAGGAGAGCGTCCCGGTCAGGTCCTCCGTCTGCCATTCCCCAGCGAGGAAGGATTCGGCAAACCCGATCGGTCCGAAGAGAACGCACCGGCGGTAGAAGTTTTCGTCCCGAACTATCAGTTCAGCCTGAAGTTCTTTTCCCAGGCCCCCGAAAAGACGGCGCGAACCGCCGGGCATCGTCAGCTTAAGCTCACCGCGTCGAGCCCGTGAAAAGGCGTCAAGGACCAGCTGGCGGAAAAATTTATCGGTGAAAGCCATGGATGCAGAAAGAGAGCTTCGGAAGCCCTCTTTTATCCTATGTTCTAGCCTCTTGCGCCAGTATCTCTTTTGCCTTGCCTTAGGGGACCAATAATTGACTACGAAGAGCGGCCAAGCAACTGATCGGCAATCTGTGCCAACCGGTCGGATTTAGACCCGAGTCCCTTCATGCCGAAAATCCGCAGGGCGGCTTGGGCCTTTTTAGTCAGGCGATCAGCCTCCTTGCGTGAAGCCTCCAGGCCGATCACAGCCGGGTAGGTAGCCTTGGAGGCCTTCAGGTCCTTACCGGCACTCTTGCCGAGTTGTTGGCTGGATTGCGTGACATCGAGAATGTCATCGATGATCTGGAAGGCGAGACCCAGTGCCTCACCGAATTGCGTGACTGCCTTCAGTTGCCCCGGCGTTGCATTGGCGATCATGGCCCCCAGGCGAAGGGAGAGCACGATCATGGCCGCTGTCTTTCGTTCGTGAATGAAGCGCACATCAGCGATCTTCAGCTTTCTTCCCTCCGCCTCAAGGTCGGCGACCTGTCCCGCGATCAACTGGAGACTTCCCGCAGCCACCGCAGTCTCTTGGAGCAGAATCGAAAGGGGATAGCGTTTGGCAGGAGTGATCTCAGCAAGAAGGGCAAAAGCCCGGGTCAAGAGAGCGTCACCCGCAAGCACGGCGACCCCTTCGCCGTAGACCTTATGCGAGGTTGGGCGGCCTCGCCGGAGGTCATCGTTATCCATGCAGGGAAGATCATCATGGATCAGTGAGTAGGTGTGGATCAGTTCCACAGCACACGCTGCTGGAAGAACGGAGGGGAGATTCTTGGCTCTTTCGAAGTCAACGGCTTCCGCAGCTGCTAACACAAGGAGGGGACGCAGCCTCTTGCCTCCCCCAAGTACGCTGTAGCGCATCGCCGCGTGAATGGTGATTGGTCGAGCGGAGGCCGCGGGCACAGCCTTAGCGAGCGCTTTCTCGATAAGCTGTCGCTGCTTCTCCAGATAATGAGAAAGGCCATCCACACTTTGGGAGCGGATGGCCTTTCGGGAAGTCATGGTTTGGTCGGGGATTCCCCGTGAAACCAATAGTCGAAACTTAGAGTGTCTTGCAGAAGTCCTCGAAGCGGTCGAGCCCTGGCTTGATGACATCAAGGCCGGTCGCATAGCTTAGGCGGACCAAGCGGTCATCACCGAAGGCGATGCCGGGGACGACGGCGACATTGGCCTTGCTGAGCAGGCGGTCGGCGAAGTTCGTGGAGGTCATGCCGAGCTTGGAGATATTCGCAAGCATGTAGAAAGCACCCTTCGGTTTCACGGCTGTGACATTGTGAATCGCGGAAAGGCGTTCGAACATATACTCGCGGCGGATATTGAACTCCTCGCGCATATCGGCGACACACTGCTGGCTGCTGGTGAGGGCGGCGAGGCCACCCTTCTGGGCGAAGGAGCAGGGACCCGAAGTGCTGTGGCTCTGCATGGAGTCGATTGCCTTAGCGATCTTCTCGGGAGCACCGAGGTAACCGAGACGCCATCCCGTCATTGCATAGGCTTTACTGAAGCCGTTAACGGTGATCGTCAGATCCTTGGCCTCGGGCGTGAGGGAGGCGACTGAGACATGCTCTGCTCCGTCATAGGTAAGGCTCTCGTAGATCTCATCAGAGAGGATCGTAATCTCCTCTTCGGCAGCTACCTCGACCAGAGCGCGAAGCTCTTCCTTGGTGTAGACAGAACCCGTCGGATTGCCCGGGGAGTTGATAATGACCATCTTAGTGCGGGGGCTCATCGCCTCCTCGAACTGCTGGGGGGTCATCTTCCAATCATTCTCCTGAGTCGTCTGAACGATGATCGGCTCGGCACCGGCGAGACGGACCATGTCGGGATAGCTGAGCCAGTAGGGAGCAGGGATGATGACTTCGTCACCCTCACCACAAACAGCCATGATGGCATTGAAGCAGCTTTGCTTGGCACCATTGCTGACGATGATCTCGCTCGGCTTGTAGTCGAGTCCGTTGTCGCGCTTGAATTTCTCGCTGATCGCAGCGCGCAGCTCAGGCATTCCGGAGCTGGGGGTGTACTTGGTGAATCCAGCATTGAGGGCCTCGATGGCGGCTGCCTTGATATGCTCCGGTGTGTCGAAATCAGGCTCTCCGGCTCCGAAGCTGTAAACATCGACTCCTTCGGCGCGCAGGGCCTTGGCCTTGCTGTCGATGGCGAGAGTGAGAGAGGGGGTGAGTTCGCTGACGCGTATTGCAAGATCCATGGGAAGCGTTGGGTTGGGTGGTTGGGTTGCTAGTGAAAATGGTACTAAAGAAAATCAGAGAGTGGCGGCGATCTTCGTTTTGAAGTCATTCTCCTCGAGACGGATGATCCCTGTCTCGCGCGCGACATTCTCGACGGAATCAGAGGCGTGGGCGCCATTGATCATAATTGTGCTGCCGAACTCCTTGCGGATCGTGCCATGTGCTGCATTGGCTGGATTTGTGGAGCCAAGAGCCTCGCGGATCTTAGCCACGGCGTTCGGCCCCTGATAGATCAGGGCAACGCAGGGCTGGGTGCCGGGGAGAGTCTTCTCCTCAGGAGTGCACTCGGAGGGGCGCTTACCAGACATGAAGGCGATAATCGACTCCCACTGGGCGCGGCCATCGGGGAGCTTCTCAACCAGGAAGTCCAGGACCGGTCCGTAGAACTCTTCGCCTTGAGCCACCGACAGATGAAAAGGCTTGAAGCCGACCAGTGCCAATCCCGTGCGGGCAAAGAGATCGATTACCCCGCCCGGACGGGTGTTTGGGAAAGCAAAGTTGTCGGGCTTGATCAGCACGAGCGTCTTCTCCGTGGGAGTGGAGAACGATGTGGCGGCATCAAGGATTCCGCCCTCGGCATCAGAGGCGTCCGCCAGCAACTTGAGTCCTGCCGCGGCCTCGGCTGAACTAGCGGGAGCGATCACGCCGGGTTCGAAATAGACAGTCTTTCCGCCTTCCTCGACGCTTTCTACAAGATCCCCGAAAGTGTCGCGGAGCGTCTCACCACGGCCGTTCATGGAGTCATCATTGCCGACAATCGAGGCGACTTTTGCAACCGCATCATCACCCTTAAGAACCAGGACAAGACTCTGTGAACCACCAGAAAGCCCTTTCAGGTAGGTTGCTGTCTTGGCCTGTCCGGAAAGCGTTGCGGCAAGTTCTCTAAGAGTCTTTGAGGAGGGAGCGAAAACGCGGCCAGTATAAAGCTCGAGTCCGCTGCGCGAAATCAAACGGCCAAGAATGCAACCGGCGCGACCCTTGCGGAGTGCGGCAGGAGTGATGAATGCGTAGGAAAGTTGGTCAGCCATGGAATGAAGAAGAGTGAAAAGGATTTGCCGCCCAAGAGGGCGCAGCATAATGGCGTTCCAAGGCGGACAGAAAGGGTAGAAGCCCTACCCTTAGGAGTCAAAGGGTTTCTCTGATACCCGACATCGCCAGCCTGACATGATGGCTCACGCTGATGAAGGGGATGCAAGGGATACAAAAGAAGAACTATCAGACGGGAGTTCGCTCTGGGAGCCGATACCTCCATCGTTATCACGCACTTCGAAGCTCACTGCTCAGATTTTTTCTTATCCCCCTTTATCCCTGTGAGTCCTAATCTTTCCCCGCCTGGTTTGTTTTGGCTTCTTTGGCTTCTTCAAACTGCTGCCTCCAAGCTTCGAGTCTATCGGCGATTCGGGACTCGGCGCCATGGCGAGTAGGCTTGTAGTAGGTACGCCCTTCCGGCAGATAGGCTTGGGGAATGTAACCTCCCTCGTAATTGTGGGCATATTTGTAGCCCTCGCCATGACCTAGCGATTTGGCTCCTTTGTAATGAGAATCCCTCAGGTGAGCCGGAACCGCCAAGGTGCGCCCCTGAGCTAAATCCTTCTCGGCTTTGCCTAGAGCGGCATAGGCACTGTTGCTTTTCGGAGCAGTCGCCAGGTAGGCCACTGCGTGAGCCAGGGTGATCCGGGCCTCGGGTAATCCAACAAATTCCACCGCCTGCTGGGCGGAAATCGCCAGCGGGAGCGCCAAGGGATCGGCAAGGCCGACATCCTCGCTGGCAAAGATCACGAGACGCCGCGTGATGAAGCGAAGCTCCTCCCCGGCATGGAGCATCTTGGCTAGCCAGTAAAGAGAGGCATCGGGATCGCTGCCCCGCAGACTCTTGATAAAGGCACTGATTGTGTCGTAGTGGTCGTCACCGATTCCGTCGTAGACAATGGCCTTTTTCTGGATGCTCTCGGAGGCGGTTTCCAGAGTAATATGCATCCTGCCGTCAGGACCGAAAGGGGTTGTCTTGGCTGCGATCTCAAGGGCATTCAAACACTTTCGGGCATCACCATCACAGACTGTGGCAAGATGACGAGCCGCATCCTCATAGAGATCAATAGGGAGCGTGCCGAGCCCACGTTCCGGATCAGCTATCGCACGTTTCTGCAGTAAGATCAGATCGTCCTCAGTCAGTGGTTGCAGTTGAAAAATCTGGGACCGGGAGACCAGCGGGCTGTTGATCGAAAAGAAAGGGTTCTGGGTGGTCGCACCGATCAGCCGCACCGTTCCGCGTTCCACATCGGGAAGGAGGGCATCCTGCTGGGCCCTGTTGAAGCGGTGAATCTCGTCGATGAAGAGCAGTGTCCGCCCTCCGTTCCGTGCCTCCATGGCAGCCATGCCGACAGCCTTTCTGATATCGGCGACAGATCCCTCCACGCCGCTCAATTCGATGAAGCGGCTCTTTGTCCGCCTGGCAATGACCTTTGCCAGGCTGGTCTTTCCAGTACCTGGTGGACCATAGAAGATCACCGAGGAGAGGCGATCTGCCTCGATGGCACGCCGCAGGAGTTTCCCCTCACCAAGAATGTGGCTCTGGCCGACATATTCCTCGAGCGTACGAGGACGCATCCGGGCCGCTAGAGGAGCATCGGCAGGCAGGAAAACCTCCTCGCCCAGCCGAGGGGAAGCGGCACTGCCGAAAAGATCATCCATTTGCTTACTCTAAGGAAAGCTCATTTGACTGGCAAGGCAACCGCCGCCGTTCCATGCTAAAGCCGTATGAAAACCGTCCTGACAGCACTTGATTTCAGCCCGATCTCCCAGAAAGTCGTGGATGGTGCGGCTGAACTGGCCGCCGCCATGAACTCACGCCTCGTGCTCCTGAATGTCGTTGAGCCCGTCGCCGCGTATGTTCCGGTGGGTGCTGCCATGGATGTGATTACAGCGCCGATTCCGATGGAGCCTGCCGACCTGAATCTGGTCAAGCAGCGCTTGGAGCAGTTCGCAGCCCCACTCCGTGCCAAAGGGCTCAACGTCGAGACCATGGCTGTCGTCTCGCTCCCGGTCGATGAGATCCTGAACCAGGCCGCAGCGACCCAAGCCACGATGATTGTCCTCGGTTCCCACGGCCATGGTGCGGTCTACCAACTCTTCAGCGGAAGCGTGGTAACCTCGCTGCTGCACAAGTCGCGCATCCCGGTCACTGTGATCCCGGTTCACGCTCTCTAATCAGGGACAAGAGCAGGCGAGCCGATGCGGATTCTTTTTACGAAGCTACTGCACATTGGCGACAATCTCCTGCTCACTCCGACCCTCGTTGCTACCAAAGAAAAATTTCCAGACTCCGAGATCTGGGTCGCCGTACGCCGCGGCACCGAAGGTATTCTAGCCGGATGCCCCGAGATTCACAGGATCGTCATGACGGCCAGGCCCGAGGAGGGACGCCGTACCTGGAGTGATTCTGGTAGAGACCTCCTGACGCTTGCCGAGATCACTAGCAAGCGCTTCGACTATGCCTTCGAGTTGGGGGATAATAACAGAGGTAGGATTTTGGCAACGGCCAGTCGTGCCAAGATCCGCTGCATTAACAGCTACGAGCGCCCCGAGGGAATCCCTCTCTCCATGTCGTGGAAAAAACGCTTCAACCGGCTTATCACGAACGGCCACGGTCCGGTGCATCAGGTGCGCCGCGACTACAACGCTGTCCGGGAAACACTGGAGCTTCCAGAAGAGCCTCCCCCAATGCGTTTCGCACGAGAGGCCATGCGGCCCGCCCCCCTGGAAAGTAAAATCACGGATTCCTACGCGGTGGTCCATGCCGCCACCCGCTGGTCTTCCAAATCCTGGCCTTTGGATCGCTGGAAGCAGGTGATCGCCGCACTCCTGAAGAGATTCCCGCAGGTCGTGATCAGCTGTGG
>Ga0114962_10000810_pt1 | contig 27326 bp, 29 predicted proteins | sample C_130820_MF_Meta_FD_87017 | JGI IMG/M metagenome (GOLD analysis project Ga0114962, IMG submission 87017) | Freshwater microbial communities from Lake Croche, Canada to study carbon cycling - C_130820_MF_MetaG | ecosystem: Environmental > Aquatic > Freshwater > Lake | place: Lake Croche, Canada...
ATTACCTCAAAGTTTCTGACCGATCCGGTCTGGTGGTTTTTCCTGATCTGGCTGCCCGATTTTTTCAAAAAGACTCGCGGTCTAGATATCAAGAGCAGTTGGACGCTTCTGGTCAGCATCTACTCGATTATCACGGTTTTGAGTATAGCCGGAGGATGGATCACCGGACACCTTGCCTCCCGTGGCTGGAGCATTACGCGTGCAAGAAAGTCCGGCATGCTCCTCTTTGCAATCTGTGCTCTACCGATTGCCACAGTTACCTGGGTCGGGGACTGGACGGCCGTTCTCCTGATCGGTCTGGCTGGTGCCGCTCATCAAGCATGGTCAGCGACTCTTTTCACCACAGTGTCCGACATGTTTCCTAGGTCTACAATCGCGAAACTCATCGGCGTCGGTGGTATGGCAGGATCGATCGGTGGGATGATTTTCCCACTGATCACGGGCCTTGTCTTGGACTCCTGCAAGAATGGCTATGCCATGATCTTCGGCTACTGCTCGCTTGCCTACCTGATTGCCTTCTTCCTCAATAATCTCCTCGCACCGAGCTACAAGCCGGTCGAGTTGGGGAAGTAGTTGGAATGAGAACGATTTCGTAGGGGTCAGGCTGCACGATGGTAAGGATGATTGGACTTGAGTAGGGGGATCAACCCCTCTTCCATGAGAGGGTGAATCATGATTCATCCCGCCCCCTTTGGGGTATCGATCTTGGCGGCACGAAGATCGAGGGAGCAATCATTGATCCCCTCCATCCGGAAAACACGATCCATCGGCTCCGCCTCCCCACCGAATCCTTCCAAGGCTATGATCACATCCTTGGCCAGTTTTCGCGGCTGATCGGTCAACTCGAAGAGACCTCGGGGTTGAAGCGTCCAGCACGGATCGGCGTTGGGACCCCCGGTGTCACTACCCCCACCACTGGACTCCTTCGAAACTCGAATACCCTCTGCCTCAACGAAAAACCAATAGCCGCAGATCTTTCTCGTATCCTGGGAACGCAGGTCACTCTCGCCAACGATGCCAATTGCTGTGCTCTGGCAGAGGCTACGTTTGGAGTGGCCAGGGATTTCCGCACCGTCTTTGGAATCATCCTCGGCACAGGAGTCGGAGGAGGCATCGTGGTCGATGGAAGCGCATTGACCGGTGCACACGGAATCTGCGGAGAGTGGGGGCACAATCCGATTTCTGGAGAAAACACCCCCTGTTACTGCGGTCGTTCGGGATGTGTGGAGACGGTGATCTCGGGACCGGCCCTCGAGCGATTCTACAAGGAACAAGCCGGGAGAGATCTCCACCTTCCGGCGATCGCGGAACTGGCCAGCAAGGGGGATCCTCAGGCCAAGAGAACCTTGGAAAGGCTGCGTGAAAAATTTGGCGTGGCCTTGGCCGCCGTGATCAACATGATCGATCCAGACGCCATTGTGATCGGAGGCGGTGTCGGCAATCTCGACCTGCTTTACGAAGAGGAAACACGAATCGCCATTAAGAGAAATCTTTTTAACGATGATTTTCTCACCCCGATCTTGCGTCCGAGTTTGGGAGACAGTGCGGGTGTATTTGGTGCTGCGATACTAACGGCCTGATTTACCCCTTTGTGTGATAGCAGGCTGAATTCTTATATCGTAATTATTGGAAAGAACGGTCATTAAAAAAACATCCGTATTGGTTGTTTTTTCTTCCCAACCACAATATCTTGTGGTGACCTGTAATAAGTTTCCCATTTTTACACAATGCTTTGCCCCAAATGCTCCTCCCAAGACGATAAGGTCATAGACTCCCGTCTCTCGAAGGATGGCACAAGTATCCGCCGCCGCAGAGAATGCCTATCTTGTGAAAGTCGCTTCACCACGTATGAGCAGATCGAGAGAGTTGAGCTCTTGGCCGTGAAACGGGACGGGAGACGAGAACCATTTGATAGGCAGAAGCTGCTCTCAAGCTTGATCAAGGCTTGCGAGAAACGCCCAATCTCCCTTGATATCATGGAGGAATCGGTCAACTCGATCATCTCGGATCTCGAATCTGGACAGGATCGAGAGCTTTCAACAAAGGTTATCGGCGCCAAGGTGATGGAGCGTCTCCATGCGGTGGATCCCGTGGCGTACGTTCGTTTCGCTTCAGTCTACCGGCGATTCGAGGATATCGGGGAGTTCATCGAGGAGATCCAGTCTCTGGAGCGTCGCGCTCCAGTGTCTGATGATCAGAAGGAGCTCTTCAATAAAATCCCCGCCTGAAGCTTTAATCACTACCTCCCACCATGATCGCCCTACTCGACGGCATGCCTCTGGTGACACTTCCCGACGGAAGGAGCACAACATTCGATAAGCGTTGGATCATGGGCTCGATCATGAATGCGGCGGAAACAGCCGGGTATCACCGCTGGTGGCTGGCCGAGCATATCGCCGAGAGTGTCTCGGTCTATCTGCATCGTGATTTTCAAGGCAATACTGTGGAGATACCAAGCCTCATGGAAGCTGTTCTCCACGTGCTGGACTCACTTGGATTCCATGATGTGGCAATGCAATTCCGGCTGCCCGACCCGCCGGTCTGCCTCTCACTGACCGAACTCGCCCGCGAGGCGGGAGATGGATACGAGCTTGCCTTCTTTGGCCTCTTGGGAGAACGGCTCCAACGCGCTGCGAGTTCAAGATCCGCAAGGCTGGAAATCCATGGCCTCTCAGGATGCGTCCGCCTCATAGGAACGGGTAGGCGCAGAAGAAATGTGCAACGTCTCCGTGAAGAGATCGTTGGATTCATCCGCCAGCATGGACAGGTCGCCGGAGAATCGCGCCTGGGTGAACCTCTGGAGATTCAGTTGAGTTAGGAAACCGAGATTAAAGTCACATTCCCCCGGTTTTTCCATGACACTTTTCGAGAAGATCGCCGCGAAAGAGATCCCTGCCAAGATCCTAGCCGAGGGGGATGAGTGGATCGCCTTCCGCGACATTGCCCCGCAGGCTCCAGTCCACTTTCTGGTAGTTCCAAAACGCTGCATTCCCAGGATTAATGAAGCGGCGCCTTCCGACACAGCATTGTTGGGCATTTTTCTCGCGGCCGCCGCATCAACGGCCCGTCAGGAAGGGCTTGAGGAAAGCGGCTACCGCATCGTGATCAATAATGGACCCCATGGGGGGGAAACCGTCCCTCACCTCCATCTCCATGTGTTAGGTGGCCGTCAGATGACTTGGCCCCCGGGGTAGTTTTCTCGTCGGTCCTGGATTCGTTGCCTTTAGCTGAAAGAGGAGTCGTCCCCTCCGGAGAAATCCATATCCTGATCCGGATCAAAGTCGGCCAAGTTGTTATCATTGTCAGCAACCAGCGGGTCGTCGGAGTTATCCAAGCCAGAATCGCCATGGGAGAGATCGGAGGGATTCTCATAATAGTTATTGATGACCTCGGTGGGCTGATTCTGGCCAAGGAATCCACCGGTGGAGGTTCCCATGCCACCCACTCCACTCGTGCCACCCATTGATCCGGCATTGTGGCCCATCAGGTTCTCGATTCCCTGGAAGAGCAACGCACCACCGGCCACGCCAGCTGCCGTTCCCAGGGCATTCTGAAGAAAGCTTCCTCGCTGAGAGGGGGGCGCGGCAGTAGCCACAGGCTGCTGAGGGATTGGAGGAGGAGTGACTGGGGGAACAGGGGCAAGCTGACGAACGGGGGCAGCTGGCTGAGATGTTCCAAAGAGATTCGCCACTCCGGAAAGGAAACTGCCGCCTCCCTGTTGTGTCTGCGATTTAGCCTCGGCAAGTTGCTTTTCCAAGTCGGCAATCCGGGCTTGGGCTCCGGTTACGGCCTGCTGGAGAACCAAGACACTCTGGGTGAGAAGGTAAGGAGCGTGCGGGTTGGCGCTAACCCTGCTGGAAATAAGGCGCTCGGCCTCCGAGTCGAGGAACTGAGTCGCGACTTGGTCGAGGCGATCGTGGAGTCCGTTGATGAGTTGGGCTTCTTCAGGAGTCATGAAGCACAACTAAGACCGATTCGATAGGGTTTGCAAGCCTCTCCCCGTAACAATTTCGACTTCCTGTTCTCCCCATTCCACGGACATGCAGACGTGAGGAGATCATGCTTATGGAAAACTTGTCAGATCCGACGGATCACGGTGTCGTGCAAAAACTTCGCATCATCATGCGTTGGATAGTCGAGAGTGTAGTGAAGCCCTCGACTCTCCTTCCTGCTGATGGCGCAGTCGACGATGAGGGATGCGGCCGTGGCGAGATTACGGAGTTCGAGGAGGTCGGCGGTGATCTTGAAGTTCCAGTAGAACTCCTGAATCTCGGTCTGCAGATTACGCAAGCGGGTGGCTGCCCGCTGGAGCCGTTTGTCGGTGCGGACGATGCCGACGTAATCCCACATCAGTCGGCGGATCTCGTCCCAATTGTGATAAATCACAACGAGTTCGTCGACATCCTGGACCTTCCCGGGACGCCACTCGGGGAGGCTGATTTCTGTCCCCTGATGGTGATGGTTCCGGCTCGCCTTGGCCTCGGCGCGGTGAGCCATGACAAGCGCCTCCAGCAGGGAGTTACTGGCCAATCGGTTCGCCCCGTGCAGCCCCGTGCTAGCGGCCTCACCCACGGCATAGAGTCCACGCAGCGTTGTCTCGCCGTTCATGTCGGTCTTCACTCCACCGCACTGGTAATGGGCCGCAGGGACGACCGGGATCGGCTGACTGGTGATATCAATCCCAAGACCAAGGCAAGTCTCATAAATGGTTGGAAAACGCTCACGGATAAACTCCGCGGGCTTATGGGAAATATCGAGGAAGACGCAGGGCTTGCCGGTGCGCTTCATCTCGGCGTCGATGGCCCTTGCAACGATGTCACGAGGAGCAAGCTCAAGGCGCTCGTCATACTTCTCCATGAAGCGACGCCCCTTCCCGTCGGTAAGGATCCCCCCCTCCCCCCGCACTGCCTCGGTAATCAGGAAGGATTTGGCCTTGGGATGATAGAGGCAGGTCGGGTGGAACTGCATGAACTCCATATTCGTGATCGCCGCTCCCGCTCGCCAGGCCATGGCAACTCCATCTCCTGTGGCGATGTCGGGATTGGTCGTGTAGAGATAGACGCGGCCACACCCCCCGGTAGCCAGGATGGTCACATCGGAGCGGAGCGTCTTCACTTCGCCAGTAGCCTCGTTTAGCACGTAGAGGCCGACACAACTATCCTGCATGGCGTAGCCGAGTTTGCCCGTGGTGATCAGGTCAACGGCCATGTGGTTCTCCAGTACGGTGATATTGGAATGGGCGGCAACTGCTTCCAGGAGGGTCTTCTCGATCTCAAATCCCGTCGCGTCCTTGGCATGGAGGATTCGGCGCTTGGAGTGGCCCCCTTCGCGCCCGAGGTCGGGTTCCCTGATCCCCTCCGGTGTGGTGCGCTCGTCAAAGTGCATGCCGAGAGCCACAAGTTCGGCGATCCTCTCAGGTCCCTCGCTCACGATACTGCGCACGACCTCTTCATTGCAGAGACCATCTCCGGCGATGATAGTGTCACGGACATGAAAGGCGACAGAGTCCTCGTTGCTGGTCACGCAGGCGATGCCCCCCTGCGCCCAGGCAGTGTTGGAATCGGCCCGCGACTTCTTGGTGACGATGGCGACTGATCCTTTCTCAGCGGCCTTTAATGCGAAGGTGAGTCCGGCAATGCCGCTGCCGATGACGATATAATCAAATGATTTCATGAAGGGAGAGGCAGGGAGAGGTTGTCGATCAGTCTCACAGGGGCCGATTCACCAGCGGCCTTTCCTGTAGAGCCCAAACGCACGGCGACAAGGGCGCGTGCCCTCACTTGAGGGGAGAGTTTTTTCAGCGGTGCCAGCGTAACCTCATCCACAATCTCCGCATAATTTATCATGGCACCGGGAATGGCAGCCAAATCCCTCTTCAATCTCCTTAGGAGACGGGTCACGGAGGTCTCTCCCGCCTCAGTCTCCATGGCAGAAGAAAGGAGGGCCTGATAAATGCGGGGGGCAACCACGCGGGACTCCGGTGATAGCAGGCGATTCCTTGAACTCAAGGCCAGGCCGTCCTCCTCGCGCACGGTGGGATGACCTACGATCTTCACGGGGATCTTCAGGTCACGGACCATTCTGCGGATCACGGCAAGCTGCTGCCAATCCTTCTCCCCAAAGACCGCGACGGCGGGCTCGACAATATTGAAAAGCATTGCCACCACAGTACAGACACCGTCGAAATGCCCAGGTCGGGAGGCACCGCAGAGACTTGAAGAGAGGGAGCTCTCAGTAACCACGACAGAACTATTCTCTGAATACATCTCCCCGGGAGTGGGATGAAAGAGAAGATCTACCCCCTCCCTCTTGCAGAGAGCGAGATCCTCGGCAAAGGTCCGTGGGTACTTCGAGAGATCCTCCTTGATGCCAAACTGCTTCGGATTCAAGAAGATCGAGACGACGACACGACCTTTCTTACCTTTGCGGTCAGCAAGACGTCGCGCTTGGCGGATCAGGGAGGCATGACCTTCATGCAAGGCCCCCATCGTGGGAACAAAGACGACGGGAGCGGATACTTTACTCCGCCATGCCGTCACGGGGCCGGTCAGGGCGGCCGTTCTCACAGAAAGTTACTTGGCTGGCGAAGAAAGCGGAGCGGGAGCCTTCATCAGCTGCTTCTGGATGACCGTGGGACCAGCGGATGATTTCACCTGCAGGATGGAAATCAGCAGCGTCAGAAAGAAGAAGAGTCCGCCAAGCCAAACTGTGAACTTGGTGAGCACCGTGGTGGTCTGCGCACCAAAGAGATTATCCGTGAGACCTCCTCCGAAGGCGGCCCCAAGGCCTTCGCTCTTCGGACGCTGCATCAGGATCGTGAAGACCATCAGAAGGCAGACGATCACGAGAATAAATGTAAGGAAAGGCATGAGGAACCACATAGTCTTTTAATTAACCCGGAACGACTTCCGCTGTAAAGCCGGATCACTTGCTTGACCTAGGAGGAGCGATCGCCCCACAATTCAATTTTTCAATTCTATACCGCATGGCACGTAATACCAAGACCTCCAAGAAGACTTCCGTCAAACCAACGACCAAAGCCCCTGTCAAAAAATCCGCCGCCCTAGTCAAGCCCGCCAATCCGGCCATCTCCAAAAGCGGTGGTGATTTCCAAGAGGTCCGCACGCTGATCGATCTGCTTAAGAAAAACGATCTGGCAGTTCTGGAATTCGAACAAGGAGACTTCAAGATCACCTTGAAGACCCCAGCCGGTGCCTCGAATGGAGCCACCCTCATTCAGGGGCACCAAGGATATTCACAGCCGGTTGCCCATGCGGCACCCGTTGCATCAGCAGCCTCCTCCGAGAAACCTGCCGCAGCGGAACCCGCCAAGAGCAACTATAAGGAAATCACCTCTCCAATGGTCGGCACCTTTTATTCCTCCCCCTCACCTGACTCGCCGGAATTCGTCGAGGTTGGTAAGACCATCAATGCCGAATCCGTTGTCTGCATCATCGAAGCAATGAAAGTCATGAACGAGATCAAGGCGGAAATCGCTGGCAAGGTTGTTGAGATTGTCGCCGAGAATGGCAAACCGGTCCAGTTCGGTCAGGTCCTCTTCCGGGTCAGCTGAGTCAACCGGAACACCTGTTCACCGAACCCATGTTCAAGAAAGTCCTCATTGCCAATCGTGGCGAAATCGCCCTGCGGATCATCCGCGCCTGCAAGGAGCTGGGAATCAGCACCGTGGCAGTCTATTCCGAACCTGACATTGATTCCCTCCACGTCCAGTTGGCGGACGAGGCGATCTGCATTGGGCCAGCCCCCGGCAGCGAGAGCTACTTGAGAATTGATCGGATCATCAGTGCAGCGGAGATCGCAGATGTCGATGCCATCCATCCGGGGTACGGATTCTTAGCCGAGAACGCCCATTTCGCGGAGATCTGCGCATCGGCGAACATCACCTTCGTCGGTCCCTCCCCGGAGTCGATCCGACTCATGGGTGACAAAAACAGCGCTAGAGAGTGTGCCAAGAAGGCAGGCGTTCCCATTTCCCCTGGTAGCGACGGCGTTGTCCCGGATGAGAAGGAGGCGATCGCGGTTGCCCTGCAAATCGGCTACCCCGTCATGATTAAGGCGGTGGCTGGCGGGGGGGGACGCGGCATGCGCATGGCCCATGATGAGGAGAGCCTCGTCCAGGGATTCCACAGCGCCCGCATGGAGGCCGATAAGGCCTTCGGCAATCCCGATGTCTACATTGAGAAGCTGATCGTCAACCCTCACCACATCGAGTTCCAGGTTTTCGGTGACAAGTATGGAAAGATCGTCCATCTCGGCGAGCGCGATTGCTCCCTGCAACGGCGTAACCAGAAGATCCTCGAGGAGTGCCCCTCGCCGCTCATGACCGAGGATCTGCGCAAACGGATGGGTAAAGCCTCTGTGAATCTCTGCAAGACCGTCGGCTACTATAACGCGGGCACCATCGAGTATCTCGTCGACGACGACCTGAACTTCTACTTCATGGAAATGAATACCCGCATCCAGGTGGAGCATCCAGTGACCGAAGAAGTCTATGGCGTGGACCTCGTCAAGCAGCAGCTTCAGGTGGCTGCCGGAGAGCACCTCTCCGAGCATCTGGTCAATGCCAAGCCACGCCTCCATTCAATCGAGTGTCGGATCAATGCCGAGGATCCGGAAAAGAACTTCATGCCATGTGCCGGAAAAATCGAGGCCTACTACGCACCGGGTGGTCGCGGTCTCCGCATCGACTCGCATGCCTACGCGGGCTATCCGATCCCTCCAAACTATGACTCGATGATCTCCAAGATGATCGCGACGGCATCCACACGCGAGGCTGCGATCGCCCGCATGTCACGCGCCTTAGGCGAGTATCAGGTTATCGGCATCAAGACCACGATCCCGCTTCACCGCGCAATCATGCAGAACGCAGACTTCCGTAAGGGAAAATACCATACGGGATTCCTTGAGAAATTCCTCAAGGATGGCGTTCCCTCGGTGAAGGAATAGGCTCGCGGTACTTGGGAAAGGGTGAGCGGTTCTGTAATCACGTGAAACCGATCTCCCTCTGCCGCCTCTACGGGATTCTGGACACAGGATACGTGGCGGGGGATCGCATGACCGCAATGGCGCGTTCGCTCATCGCGGGAGGTGTGGACATCCTTCAACTCAGGGCAAAGAAAGAAAGTCGGGAGGAAATCCGCGCCATGGCATTGGAACTCTCGCCGATCTGTCGGCAGGCCGGTATCGCCTTCATCCTGAATGATCATCCCGACCTGGTCCCCGAAACCGGAGCAAGTGGTGCCCATGTAGGTCAGGATGACCTGAGCATTGCGGCGGCTCGTCGGTTGGCGGGTTCGGAAGCAATCATCGGCAAATCGACTCATTCTTTGGATCAGGCCATGGCGGCAGTTGGAGAGTTACCAGACTACATCGGCTTTGGTCCACTCTTTGCTACGGCCACCAAACCCGACTACACACCGATCGGAACCCAGCTGATCAAGGAGGTCTATCGTTCACTTCCTTTCCCAGTCTTCTGTATCGGAGGAATCAATCTGGGCAATCTTCCCACGGTTCTTGATGTTGGAGCAGAACGCGTCGTCATCGTTTCCGACCTCCTGACAGCCGTCAATCCCACAGCCAGAACGGCTGCTTGTAGGGCACTTCTTCCCGGATAGCCGTGCCCACACGCGATCTCCTCCTCTTTCTACAGGGTGTGCAGGAGGGATGTGGAGGGATGATTCCCTTTGAGCGCTTCATGCAGGAGGCTCTTTACCACCCGACACTTGGATACTATTCGTCACAGATCCAGGATGTGGGACGCAGGGGTGATTTTTCAACTGCCGCCACGCTGGATCCCCTGCTCGGAGAAGCCATCGTTCATTGGATCGTCCAAAGAGCCGGAGAACTTGGATGGAGAAGGATTCCCGTGATCGAAGTTGGGGCTGGCAGCGGCATGCTTGCGCGTTCGGTCCTTAGCCATTTCGATTGGAAAACCCGTTGGCTGGTCGATTATATGATTTGCGAGACCTCCCCCATTCTTCGCTCCAAGCAGAAGCAGAACCTGTGCTGGCGAGGCGTCCGGTGGATCGACTCGCTCCAGGAAGGGCTCAAAAAAAGTGACGGCATGGCCCTGATTTTCAGCAATGAGCTGGTGGATGCCTTTCCCTGCAGGGTCTTTCAAAAATCGGAAGGTGATTGGAGGGAGATGGGCCTCCTCCTGCATCCAGATGCCTCTCTTTCTGAAACCACATCCGCCCCTCTGTCTCACGATGACTGGTTCAAGAACTTCACCAACTTACCGGATGGCCAAAGAGTGGAACGTCATGACTCCTATCGGGAATGGCTTGCGGCCTGGGGACCTCTTTGGAAGGAGGGCTTCCTGCTCACCATCGACTATGGAGATACCTCCTCCAATCTTTACTCCCACAGACCTTCGGGGTCACTTCGAGGATACGCTCATCATGAACGGATCACGGGGTCCCGGATCTATGCCCGTTTCGGGAAACAGGATCTCACCGCGGATGTGAACTTCAGCGATCTTATCGCGTGGGGCGAATCGCTTGGATGGAAGGAAGAATCTTTCTCCACACAAAGGGAATTTCTGAATCAATGGATCTCCCCTAAAAAAATCTCAGGATTATCCAGTCGCTTCCTTATCCCGGGAGATGCCGGCGATGTCTTCAAAGTGCTGGAGCAGAGCCCTAATTATCAGTCATCAAATCCGATCACTGCGAGGCCGAAATAGGACTGGATCCTCCTTGGGAGGCCGGGCTGAAGGCAAAAGGCAGCGTCACTTGGGGAAGGTCCTTGAGGGTGAGGCTAAGCAAAGCTCCATACTGTGTCTGCTGAGCGGTGGTGCCCTGAGCCTGATTGTTACGGACCTCGACACCAAACGAAACGATCCAGCTCGTGAGATCGCGGTGGATCATATACCGTTCATAGATGAGAGAGTTTGGTTGCCCCTGCTGCACGTTGTAGAGTTCCTGAGCACTCATTGACCAGTGGTCATTCACGCGCCAGAACGCATTGAAAGGATACTGGTTTCCGTTCTGATTCACGCTCTGGTTCAGTTCACCTGAAGTGTTCAGACCCTGATAGTTATTAATGTAGCGGGAGCCCATGCCGAAGCTGAAATTACGCACTGGCATGAAAATCAAATCGGTATTGAGTTCGGTGAATCCCTGTGAGTCGAGCGGCACCTGCGAACCCATCTTGAAGGTGAACCAACTCACGGGTACAAAATTAAGCCTGTTATTGAGGTTGGAGAGGGGACCGTTCATGTAGGGATTGACTCCGTTGATATCCGCAAAGCTGTCCAGATAGAGCCAGTCAGTAGTTTCACCATCGCGGCGCGTCTGGAGACGATTGCGAGCACCCATACGCCAAATTGCCCAGCTATCGATCGTGTCGATGGCCGCGAACTCAGGAAAGTCAAGGGGCTCCAGCTGCGTGGAACTCGGCTGGTAACCTGACTTGGTCTTGGAATTGGGATTCTCCGGGAGGAGTCTGTCGAACTGCGGGATCTGATCCACATTAGGCCCACCGGCATAAACACCGGAAAGCGTGCTGTAAGGCTGGAAGATATGCCGAAGTCCATCCAATCCTAGCAAACCTGACTGAACGCCTTCGAAGCTTTGGGAAATCTTGAATGAGTTTTCAAGACTGGCATTAACGATTCCCCTGATCTGGCTTCCTGTTGTCACCATTGAGTTCGTGCCAACAGGTGTGTAGGGATAAGGGGTATTATTACCATTGGTGTTCTTATAATAACTTCCCTGAGAGTAATACGTTCCACGGATGCCGACGGTAGGAATCGTAGAAAGCCAACCAAAGAGGGTCTGGGGAGCACTAAGCTGATGGAAGGTGTCGAAACGTGCGCTCCCATAGTTGATGTTGCTTGGAACATTGGTTGATCCCTGCGGAGGATTATCCGAGAAATTACGGTTAAGTTGACCCAGAGCAGTCGTTCCATCATAGAAAACAGGGAGTCCGAAAAGGGGCTCCTGCTTGAAGTCGATTGCCGCCTCAGGCTTTCTCTCGGTTGTCTCCTGAAATCCGTTCATCTGCCAGCGCGTCACTAAGGACATGGCGTAGATATCATCCAACTTGGTCAGCGTGATATTATTGTCGGGCTGGGGATTATAATGGTTTTCTACGGGGTAGTAATCCTCCATGAAATTAGCATCACTTAGCTTCGTGATATCAAAGGTCGCATAGACGTCATCCGAGAAATAGAGATGCTGCTGCAATCCCACGCGGTAACGAGCCGCGCCAGGGGATGGAGCAGGAAGCGCGTCATGGAATTGTGAAGGATCTGTATCATTAGCGTAGTAGGAAATGAACTGGCCAACATTACGGTCATCCTTGCCGAACTTGATATTCGCATCAAAGCCCACGGCATATCCATGCAATGTTCTGTAATCAGAACGTACGGTTGCAAGGAAACTATCACCAGTGCCAAGAGGAAACGTATAGGAAGTTAGGAGAAAACCACCCCAGTTTGAGTCATATCCGGGAGTGAACTGGAAACCCTGGCGTGTCAGACTGGAAAAGACATAAGGAAGCCAAATGACAGGGGTCTTGCCCACATAGAGCGTAGAATTCAACAGGACGATACGGTCGTTCGGATAGATACGAATTGTTTTCGCCTGGACATGCCAGTCAGGCATCGAGGAATCCGAGGTGGTGATTGAAGAATCACTCAGGGTGAACTGGCGAGTGCCGAATCCACGAGCCGAGAGAGAGCTGAACTTCAGAGGATAATGGCTTCCATCAAATTCGAGCGCCCGAGTCTGCTTGGTTTCCAGATTATAAAAGACCCGCTGTCCGTTAAAAAGATCATCGCCGCTATAAATCCGAACATTCCCAAGAAGCAGGACATCGCGGGTATCGGGATTGTATTCAGCATGATCCGCATAAATGGCGATGCCGTTGTAATGGATCTGGACATTATTGTCGGCGATGGCGGTGCCGTTTTCAAAGCGCGTGTCACCATCCGCGGTGATTTCTACAGGCTTGTCGCCGAAATTACCGAACTGGGCCCGCAGCAAGCCGCCGGCGGACAGTAGGAATACGGAAAACAGAAAAAAACGATACATGAATGATAATCTGTAAGGCTAAGGTCCCGCTTCCCCTGTTCAAGGAGAAAATCTCCCATCCCGCAACGGATGTCAGAGGCAAGGCCCGAGAAGGCGAGTGACTACTGCTTGCCAAGATGCCTGATATCCTCAGCTCTTACTGCAAAGACGATATCCTCGGCGATATTGCAGGCATGGTCGCCAATACGCTCCAGGCAGCGGCTGATAAAGATCAGGTTGAGATAACTCGGGAGATTCGCGGAATCATCCTGCATCTTATTAATCAGGATATCGGTGAGTTTCTTATTGAGCAGATCGAGCTCCTTATCACGGGATTTAATTTCTATGGCCAGAGCCGCATTTCGCTCTGCGAAGGCTGAGACAGCATCGTCGAACATCTCCAAGGAAAGGCGGATCGGATTGTCCAGTAGATGGAGCTCCGACAACTCAGGTTGCTCGTTGAGCTTGCGAGCACGGCGGGCGATATTTACGGCTTGATCGGCGATGCGTTCAATATTTGCACCGATTTTTATCGAGGAGATCACCTCGCGTAAATCAGAAGCAAAGGGATGGAAACGACTCATCACCTCGATGCCCTCATGGTCGATCTGCATCTCTAGCAGGTCAATCTCCTCATCGTCGGCGATGCAATTATTACACCAGTCATCATCACGCTCTAGCAACCCCTTGATGGAATTCTTGAGGTTGAGCTGCGCGAGGCTCGACATCCTGAGCACGCTGCTACGGAGGTGGTCGAGAGCCGTTGTGAAATTCGAGAGCGTGTGGGGCTTGGCGGGTTCTTTGTACATGAATAGGAGAGAAGTGATCAACCGAATCTGCCAGTAATGTATTCCTCGGTCTGCTTCATCGAGGGATTATTGAAGATCTTGCGAGTGTCATCAAACTCAATGAGATTACCCAGGTAGAAGAAGGCAGTAAGTTCTGACACACGACTCGCTTGCTGCATATTGTGGGTAACGATCACGATCGTGAAGTCCCTCTTAAGTTCGATGATAAGCTCCTCGACCTTTGCAGTCGCGATCGGATCAAGGGCCGAGCATGGTTCATCCATGAGCAAGATCTCGGGACGGCTGGCAACCGCACGAGCGATACAGAGGCGCTGCATTTGTCCGCCTGAGAGACCGAGGGCACTATCGTTAAGGCGATCCTTAGCTTCGTCCCAGAGAGCTGCCGAACGGAGGCAACGCTCCACTGTCTCATCGAGGACGGAACGGTTGTTCTGACCAGCGATACGAAGAGGATAGACGATATTCTCGTAGATCGACATGGGGAAAGGATTCGATTTCTGGAAGACCATCCCAATTCGACGGCGAAGGGCGATAATCTCAACCGAGGGATCGTAGATGCTCGTGCCGTGGATCGTGATATCCCCCTCGTGCCGCACACCGGGGATGAGTTCGTTCATCCGGTTAAAGTTGCGGAGAAGAGTCGACTTTCCGCAGCCCGAGGGGCCGATAAAGGCGGTCACTTTTCGTGAGGGAATCTCCAAATTAATCCCGTGGAGAGCCTCCTTCTTGCCGTAGAAGAACTTGAAATTTTCGACCTTGATAAAGTTCGTTTCACCAGGAACAAAATCATTGGAGAGTGCCAAAGGGTCTTGGGAAGCTTCGATTGTCATGATGGCGTGTATGTCGATGGAGATAGTTCCGTATCGGAATGTAAAGATGGATTAACGGTGTTTGGGAGCAAAGATCACCTGGGCCAGGATGTTACTGAGCGTCACCAGAGCGACAAGGATTAGGGATGCAGACCAGGCAAGCTTGATATGGTAGGCATAGGGAAGAGAGGCGAAGTTATAGATCAGCACCGAGAGGGAGGCTGTCGGCTCCATGATACTCTTGATCCAGTTCTGGCTAAAAAGAGCAGTGAAGAGCACGGGGGCCGTCTCTCCAGCAGCTCGCGCCACGGCTAGCATGACCCCGGTCATGATGGCTGGCATCGCCTCGGGAAGGACAATGCGCCAGATCGTCTGAAATGGAGTCGCTCCGACACCGAACGAAGCTTCGCGAAAAGCGTACGGGACGCCCATTAGAGACTGCTCGGCAGTTAGCAAGATCGTCGGAAGGATGAGAATGGCCAGGGCAATTCCGCCAGCGAGTGCCGAGAACTTGTGTGTCGTCATCACCACCGCGGCAAATGCAAAAACGCCACAGATGATCGAGGGAATACCGGTCAGTAATTTTGCAACGAAGCGAACGAGCGTCGCCAGCCATGAGGCGGACGCGTACTCATTCACGAAAACTGCGGCGAGAATCCCAAGTGGAACCGAGATAACAAGGGCGATTCCGACCATCACGAGAGTCCCGACAATCGCATTGCCAAAACCTCCCCCCTCCATTCCAGGAGCTGGAGGAAGCTGCGTGAAGAGATTTGTTGAAAGCAGAGGAAGGCCGTTTTGAATCACCAGAACGACAATCGAAAAAAGCGGAACTAGCGTCAGCAGGGAAAGGGCAATGCAGAGACCTGTCAGAAAGTGGTTACGGAACAACCTGAGGAAAGAGGTCTTTTTTCCAGCATGGGAAAAGAAATTCCTCGGTGAGGTGGCAGCAATAATTGTCATGACTCGATTAGGTTCAGCGAAGGCCTGCCGTCGCTTTCTGGGTATGACGGAGAACCGCCTCGCCTGCGATATTGACCCCGAGGGTAAGCACGATAAGCAGGGCGGCGGCATACATGAGAGCGCTGACCTGAATGCCATCGGCCTCCGCAAACTGATTGGCAAGAAGGGCGGAGAGGGTGTTCGAGGGTGAGAGTAGGGACCAAGAAAGGCGCTGACTGTTTCCAATCAGCATGGCAACGGCCATTGTCTCGCCCATGGCCCTGCCGAAGGCTAAGATTGATGAGGCGACAATACCGGGAGCAGCTGTTGGAATAATGACATTCAGGATGGTCTCCCAGCGAGTGGCTCCCAAGGCATAGGACCCTTCGCGCAAGGCATATGGAACCGCAACCAAGGAGGAGCGCGAGATGGCGGTGATGGTCGGAAGGACCATTAGGGCCAGTACCAGACTGGCCGTCAGTAGACTATTCCCATAGGCGGGGCCTGCCAGGAATGGAATAAATCCGAACTTGGCGGCAATCACCGCCCCATACTGCTGGACTAGAGGAATCACCACGAAGATTCCCCAGAGTCCGTAGACCACGCTGGGAATAGCCGCCAGTGTCTCCACCACGAACCGAATAACTTGGCGCACAGGTCCCGGGAAAAAATCCTCGCTGAGAAAAATCGCAATAGCCAAGCCCAAGGGAAGCGCCACAAGCAGCGCTAGAAAACTGCTGGCAGCGGTACCGATTAGCACCGGAAGGACACCAAAGACCTCTCTATTAGGACTCCATTGTTTACCCGTGATGAATCCGAGTCCGAACTTGATGATGGCTGGCCAAGCCTTGAATAAAATCTCCCCGACAATAAAAGCCAAGAGAGTGATGGTAAGGACTGAGGCTAGCAGACAGGCCATCCGGAAAAAATCCGGACGCGGACGGTATTCCTGGGTGAAAGGACGAGCAGGTCCAGTCGTTGAGATATTACCGCCCACGGGGATTCTAACCAGCTGGTAGGATGGGTGAGAGAAACGTTACTTGACAGTTGCCAGCACGGCCTGAACCTGAGTGACCACGCTTGCAGGAAGCGTGATGTATCCGAGTTCGGGAGCGATAGCCTGACCCGTGGTGAGTCCATAGGTTACGAAGGCCTTGACCGCTGTGGCCTTGGTGGCGTCGGGATAAGTCTTCTTCACAAGGAGCCAGGTGAAGGTGGCGATAGGGTAATCATTGGCACCCTCGGGATCGGTGATGAAAGCGCGGAGATTCTCTGGAAGCTTCACTGAAGCCAATGTCGCGGCACCACTCTCGATCGTTGGAGCGATAAAGTTCCCTGACTTGTTCTGGAGAGCAGCCATGGTGAGCTTATTGTTCTCGGCATAACCGAACTCCACATAGCCAATGGCCCCGGGGGTCTGCTTGATAAGAGCGGTAACACCGTCATTACCCTTGCCGGCAACACCGACGGGCCAGGTCACTGACTTGCCGCTTCCGACCTTGGTGGCGAAGTCAGGGCTGACGGCGTCCAAATGTGCGGTGAAAACAGCCGTGGTACCACTGCCGTCCGAACGGGCGACAACAGTCACAGGAAGATTAGGGAGCGTGATGCCAGAGTTCTCCTTGGCGATGATTGGATCGTTCCAGCTCTTGATGGTGCCAAGGAGAATGCCGATATAGGCATTACGCGAAAGCTTCAAACCGGCCTGAACACCGGGGATATTGTAAGCTAGAACAATGGTTCCTGCCGTCGTGGGAAGCATCAGGACATTGCCGTTGACCTTGGCGATTTCAGCATCCGACATGGCGACGTCGCTTGCACCAAAATCCGTGATCCCATCAGAAAACTGCTTAATGCCTGCACCGCTCCCAACTCCCTGGTAGTTAACCGTCGTGTCGGCATTGACCCTGTGGAAATCGGAAGCCCAACGCAGATAGAGAGGAGCAGGGAAGGTTGCTCCGGAAGCGTTCAGCGCTGTGTCGGCCTTTGCCTGGAAAACAGAGGCGGCAAGAAGAGTTGAGAGAAGGATGTTTCGGGTCATGGATTTTTGGGTTAGAAGAATAACTCAGAGTGATTTTGTGAAGAAAGACAATCCCTTTCGTGTGACAATCCTGACACGACACCCTCAAAATTCCGTTATTTGCGATGATTCCACTCATCAGCTCCGTAGCGTGTCCTGATTAGCTCCCTCGCCTCATTCAGTAATGGATCCCCAAGTTCCCTGATTTCAAGTGAATCACTGAACGCCGCCGCCCATCTCTGCGGAGAGATCTGGAGAGGATCCCATCCAGGAATATCAGAAATGCTCAGACTGCCTTGATAGAGTAACCCTTCCCCACTGCGCCGGATTGCGCCTCCCAAGACCTTCTTGCCTCCGATCAGGAGATCGTCGTGGGCTGGCGACTCAAAACACGAAGCCCCAAGCTTCACCTCCTCACTCCCGGCGAGAACAACGGATACCGGAAGATGCGATCGAATCCACCCGGCCAATTTCCCATGCAGCGCCTTGTAGAGCGCAGTCGGGGGATCGGACGCTACTTTTTCTCCCATTGGAATCATCAGGGAAAAGGTAAGATCCTCTCCATGAGAGACCATCCCTCCCCCTGTCCATCGCCTCACCGACGGTATGCCTGGAAAGCTGGCATGGACTTCCTCAATCTTCTGAAAATAGCCAAAAGTCACCCAGGGAGAATCCCAGTGGTAAATCCTGAGTGTTGGTTTGGAAACTACCCGGAGCAGCACCTCGTCAAGGGCCATCTGCATCGGCCCTTCGAAACCCTCTCCCGGAAGGGTTGTTAGCAAGAGATCCATTCGAGAAAACATATCCTCATGGTGAACTCTCCTAGAGCCATGCCGCCACACCTTTTTCTTCCCGATTCCTCCCGCACTGCTCTACGCTCTTTATATGGAAATGTCCGATTCAGCACCCCCCTCCAAGGAATCAGCCGTCAAAGGCCTGGGAAAGGGGCTTGGTAAAGGCTTGGGCAAGGGCCTGGGTGCCCTCATCAACACTCGGGTGGCGGCGCCACTCCCCTCCGAAGAACATGGCGAACGCATCCAGCAGATCCGCCTCGACCAGATCATTGCCAGCCCTCTCCAGCCCCGCACCGAGTTCCGAGATGACCAACTTCGCGATCTCATTGATTCGATTCGCGAACGTGGCATCATCCAGCCCCTGATTGTCCGGCTAGTAGGAGGGAAGTACGAACTAATCGCCGGAGAGCGCAGGATGCGCGCCTCGCTGGCAGTCGGTCTGACCGAGGCCCCGGTCGTCGTCCGCATGGCCTCCGATCAGGAAGTTCTTGAGCTGGCCCTCATCGAGAACCTCCAGCGCGCAGACCTCAATCCCATCGAGGAAGCCGCCGCCTACAGCCGCCTCTCCAAGGAATTCCACCTCTCTCAGGAAGAAATCGCCAAGCGTGTCGGGAAGAGCCGCCCAGCCGTCGCCAATGCGATGCGTCTCATGGAACTGGATCCCGAGGTTCAGGCTCACCTCACCCAGGGACGCCTGACCGTGGGTCATGCCAAAGTCCTGCTTGGTCTCAAAAATCCAGAAGAGCAACGCCTGCTGGCCGAGAAGCTCATTAGGTCGAATGCCTCGGTGCGTGACGCCGAGCAACTCGTGGCGGAACACCTTGCCGGATCAACGAGTGAGAAAAAGAAGCATGGAGGCAGAAGCCGGATCACGAAAGAGGCTCCGGCCCACATTAAAAATATCGAAAACCGCCTCCGCCAGCGTTTTAATACCGGAATCAGCCTCCAGCACGGAGATAAGAAAGGTCATATCTCCATCGACTATTATGGGAACGACGATCTCCATCGTCTCCTCGGAGAACTTGGAGTCCAGTTGGATTGATGATAGGCTAATTTTATGCGTGTTCTGAGCCGACTAATCCGCTTCATCGACTCGGATTATTTTCCAAGAGGGATCGAAGAGACTCGCGCCATGCCGGAGAAAATGGAGTGGGGCAGAGCCATTCCCTTCATCATTCTCCATCTGGGATGTCTTGGTGTCCTCTGGGTCGGGTGGAGCCCCGTAGCCATTGCCGTCTGCGCGGCTCTCTATGTCATGCGGATGTTTTTTGTCACCGGTATCTACCACCGCTATTTCTGTCATAAATCATATAAGGCCTCCCGTATTATCCAGTTCCTTTTCGCTCTTCTCGGACTACTCTGCGTTCAACGCGGAGCCCTCTGGTGGGCGGCTGTCCATCGCCACCATCACGCCCACTCGGACGAGGAGGTCGATGTCCACTCCCCAAAGCAGAAAGGATTTCTCTGGGCTCACATAGGATGGATGACCAGCAGCAGGAACTTCCCCACCGACTACAGTCTGATACCAGATCTGACAAAATTTCCGGAACTCGTTTTTCTCAATCGCTTCGATCTGATCGGCCCCCTGCTGGTGGCGCTCCTGACCTACGGTCTGGGAGCTGTGCTTCAGTCATCGGCCCCTGGACTCCATACCTCGGGTCCCCAGATGCTGGTGTGGGGCGGATTTATCAGCACCGTGCTGCTCTTTCACGGCACCTGCTGCATCAACTCCATGGCCCATGTCTGGGGTACTCCCCGCTACGACACCGGAGACGACAGCCGCAATAGCTTCCTACTCGCCATCATCACTCTCGGCGAGGGATGGCATAACAATCATCACCGCTACCAGTCCTCGGCGCGCCAAGGGTTTTACTGGTGGGAGATCGACCCCACCTATTATGCCCTGCGCCTGCTCGACCTGCTGGGCATCATTAGCAATCTCAAGCGCGTCCCAGAAAGCGTCTACCGCCAGGAGAGCATGCTTGTTCATGGAAAATAACGATCGCCCCCGCATTGCCATTGTCGGCACGGGGGTCTCCGGCCTCTCCTGCGCTTGGGGCTTACGCGACATTGCGGATATCACTCTCTTCGAGTCGGAGAACCGACCTGGCGGCCATACCAATACCGTGACCATTCAGGAGAATGTCCGAACGATCCCGATCGACACGGGATTCATCGTCTTCAACAAGGTCACCTACCCCAACCTCTGCCGTCTCTTTTCTGAACTCGGCATTGCTATCAAGCCGAGCGAGATGTCCTTCAGCGTTCAGCATGCTGCCAGCGGGCTTGAATACAACGGCATGGGACTAAACAAGCTTTTCTCCCAGCGGCGTAATATCGGCAACATCCGCTTCCTAATGCTGATCTCCGAGATCATGCGATTTTTCCGTGTCGGAAGGAAGTGGCTACGAGATGAAGCCGAAGGCGACTCCGCGAACGAGAGAGCCGATTTGGACTCGGAGGATCTGGCCACATTCTGCAAAAGGCATGGCTTTGGACACGACTTCCTCGATCTCTACCTCATCCCGATGAGTTCCGCTGTCTGGTCTACGGAGCCGGGGCGCATCCTCGACTTCCCGGCTTCGACGCTGCTTCATTTCTTCCATAATCATGGATTCCTCGGAGTCAGCACACACCATCCCTGGTTCACGGTGGATGGCGGAGCCCGCACCTATGTCGAGAAGATGCTGGAAGTTCTCGGCCCGCCTCGTCTCGGCGATCCCGTCGTTTCCGTGGAGGAAAAGGAAGAGGGCGCCTGGATCACCACGGCATCACGCACCCGCGAACATTTCAACAGAGTCATCCTTGCCTCCCATGCGGATCAGAGCCTGAGGCTCCTGAGTTATCCCTCCGAGGATCAACAGCGACTGCTCTCCGCCTTTCACTATCAGCGCAACGAAGCCTCCCTCCACACCGATGACTCGGTCATGCCAAAGACTCGGCGGGCTTGGGCCTCCTGGAATTTTTGCGTCGAGCAGGGTCCCGAAGGTCATCAAAGAGCAGCCACCCATTACTGGATGAACGCTCTGCAAGGTGTCTCTAAATCACGGGATTACTTCGTCTCCCTGAACAGCGACGACCGGATCGATCCGGCACGCCTCCTCTACCGGACAACGTATGAGCACCCCGTCTTCACCCTGGATGCGATCCGGGCCCAGAAGGAACTCCCGAAGCTCAACCATGCAGGGCGTCTCTTTTTCTGCGGCAGCTACTTCCGCTACGGGTTCCACGAAGATGCCTGCAGGGCGGGATTCGACGCAGCGAAGGCCGTGATCAGATCTTTACAGAATTCTGTGGGATCAAGGGGATGTTCATAGAACTCAGCCGTTACTGCTTCACTAGAGCGGATGGGTTAGCATCCTCATAAGATCTTCCCATGCCTGCCCCTCTTCACTCATGCCTTTATGAGTGCTCGGTTTTTCATCGGCGTCTGGCCCCGAAACAGCACGAATTCCTCTACCGGGTCTTCTATCTGCTGATCGACCTCGACGAACTGGAAGCCATTGATCGATCACTCATCCTGCTCAAGGTCAACCGATCTGGTCTCTATAGTTTTTGGGAAAGCGACCACATCAGTCACGGTGCTCATTCAGCTCGTGAAAACATTTGCCGTTATTTGACATCACAGGGGATCACAGAGCCCGTGGGAAAGATTCAGCTCCTCACCCTTACCAGAATTGCCGGCTACATCTTCAATCCGATCTCGATCTACTACTGCTTCGACAGGGAAGGAGCCCCCCTCACTTCGGTGGCCGAGGTTGGAAACACCTTCGGGGAGTGGAAACCGTACCTAGTTTCCCTCAACGAAGATGGGACTTTTAAGAGTCGCGTGGTGAAGCACTTCTATGTTTCTCCATTCTCCGATCTCGATCTCGAGTTTGATTTTCGCTTCCATCTCCCCGGTGATCGCCTTCAGGTCTTCATTGATGATTACCGTGGAGAGAACCGTGAGCTCATCAGTATTCTGACTGGAAAACGCGTTCCCCTCACTGATCGGAACCTCCTGTTCTTTTCCTTCAAATACCCTTTCCTGACGCTTCAAGTCATCATAGGCATCCACTGGCATGCTCTTCTTCTTTGGCTTAAAGGCCTCGCGGCCCGTCGCAAGGAATCTCATCCAGAACTTCAACAAGGGATCCACCGCCCTCACAAATCTCTCGCCAACTATCCCTCTTCCTGCGCCCACTCTGAGCAGGACACGCACTCCAACAATTCTTAAAATAACCCACCTCAACGATCAACACGATCAATACGATGAGCACTCCCGAATCAGCCCCCAATACAGATCCCAATACCGAGCTCCTCAAGAGCATTGCTGCCAGCCTCAAAGCCATCCACACGAGTCTCGAAAGTCTCACGGGTTCCGTCGAAGGAGTGGCTGAGTCGATCGAGAAGGCTCACGAACCCGAGGGTGATCTTGGCGTGCATCTTGTCTCCTCTCTGAAGGACCTTACCTCGGCTCTGCACAAACAAGCCAAACAAGAGCGCAGCGTACAGCCGCAGCAAGGACAGCGTCAGCAGAACCAGCAGCAATATCAGCAAGGCGGACGTCGTGACGACCGCAACCAACGTGGTCGCCAGCAGGAGAACCGCCCTCCCCAACAGGATCACGATCATTCCACTCATTCAGAAAAGACAGAGGAACACCACCAGGGCAGCACCGAGGACCAAGATGGACCCGTGGTTTCCTACCGCGAAGAGCGAACTGATTCACCTTTTGAGACTCATCAGGAACAGCAGCAGTCAGAAGGTTCGGCTCCTCAGTTTGAGGTCAACTCCCAAGGCAACCAGAATGCTGAAGAGAAATCCGTCGCTTCCCCCTCCAAGCGTCCCCGTCCTAATGCTCGACCAAATACTCAACCCAATCGCCGCCGCAGGAATAATGCTGGGGTCAAGCCGCCAACCAATCAGGCTCCGGTAGCCTAAGAGCTTTTTACTAGTTATTCTAACGCTTTGATATTATAAGGAAAATATCGCGTAGAGTCGCAGAGCAACTGTGGTAGTCATTACGATGAGAGTTGTGATTTTCCAGATACGACAAATTGATCAGATGCGGATCTAAACAGCTCGGCAAGCCTCTACGAAGCGGCGCACTTTCTCTGGATCCTTACGGAAGCGGATCGCCTTGCCAACTTCATCCAGCAGGTTCGTGGCCGTGCAGGTGTCGGCACCGGCTGGCTTGGTAAAGTGTAGTCCTTCGGTGACATTTTCGGGTGAGAGACCGCCGGCAAGAATGACCGGAATGCCACTTTGATTGACGAGAGCCCTCGCCACCTCCCAGTCGCAAACCTTGCCCGTGATACCCACATGGCCCGCTACTGGCTGCGCCTCACCACCAACCAACAGCGTGTCGGTCAGAAACCAGTCGCTGCAACCCGCTAGCAATCCTCCAAGCTTCAGCGTCGGCACATGAGATCCCAACCCCGGCGGAGCGATCGGCATCGTCCTCATGATTTCCACCTGAGGGAATCGCTCCCTGACACCTTGTTGCAAGAGATTTGCTGCGGAAACAGCTGCCTCATCGACCACAGCTCCATGATTCAGACTATCGCAGAAATGAATGATATCGGGCTGGTACCAGTCGATCACGCGATGGACGGCATCCGGATCTGAAAAGAGAGGAATGATGCTGCTCTTGCGTCCTGCCTCCCGGATCACACTCACGGAGTCCTTTAGTGCGGGGATCATCCATTCCCCAGGTGAAAGAATCACCCCACCAATATGGTCAACACCGCACTCCGCCATGAGAGCCGCTTCTTTAGGCTCCTGAATCTCATAAATCTGAATAATCATGCCTTCTATGCTGCCTCAGAACACTCCGTGAGGCCAGCCCGGCAAGCTCAGTTATCCTCCCCCGAGAAAACACCCGGCGGTCATCCGGGATTGTTCCCTTAAAGACTGTCTGAAAACTAGGAAATTTGCTTATCTTCTCCTACTGCCAGCATTGATCTGGCGGAGCAAGCTCCCTGCGGTGATTGCCGCCGCTCTCCCGTCTTGGCCGGAAGAAAAATCTCCAGCACCGCGGCAATCCCTAGTTTTTATAAAGTCTCTTAGCGCCAATGTTTTACGATCAGCAGTGCCAGCAAGGCATACTGGGTAACCGTAATCCCAACGCCGATACAGATAACCTTGATCAAGGCCATCTTGGTCGGGAAGTTTTCCGGGATGGGCTCGTAACCTGTGACGAGATGGAGTCTTGCCGATTTACCGGCACGGAATGTGCACTGGTTTGTTTCCATTGATAAAACTTTAAGGGCAATACAATAGAGCGCAAATATTTTGTTACAGTTTCGTAACATTTATATGCTTGACATTTTTTTATTAAAAAACCAAGCCGTCTCCCTTCTTCTTTATAGAAGAGGAAATCATTGTTATCCTCAACTTTGGCTCCGAATACAGCGCAATCCAATCATCATGCGCAAAATCATCCACATCGACATGGATTGCTTCTATGCCGCCGTGGAGATGCGTGAACGGCCAGAGCTTGCAGGGCAACCCATTGCCGTAGGTGGCGGGAACCAACGAGGAGTTGTCACGACCTGCAACTACGAGGCCCGCAAGTTCGGAGTGCGATCAGCCATGCCGGGATTCATGGCTCGGGAGCGTTGTCCCCACTTGGTCTTTCTGCCACTTCGATTCCACCTCTACCGCGCTGCCTCGCAGCAGATTCGCCAGATCTTTCGCGACTACACCCCGCTGGTTGAACCCCTCTCGCTCGACGAGGCCTACCTGGATGTAACAGCATCATCCGAAGAGGGGCGCTACGCTTGGGACATCGCCAAGGAAATCCGTGCAAAGATTCTTATGGAGACTGGCCTGAGCGCATCAGCAGGCATCGCTCCGAACAAGATGCTCGCCAAGATCGCCAGCGACTGGCGCAAGCCCAACGGCCAGTTCGCTATTCTTCCGGAGCAAGTCCAGAAATTCATGACAACACTCCCGGTGCGTAAGATCTGGGGCATCGGCCCCAAAAGCGCCGAGCGGTTTGCTGGACTTGGCATCCATACCTGTGCGGATCTTCAGAAAATGACCCTGCCGGAAATGATTCTGAAATTTGGAAAGTGGGGCGAAGCGCTTTATCACCTCTGCCGAGGAGAGGATACCCGGGAAGTACAACCGCATCGCATTAGCAAATCCGGGAGCAATGAAACCACCTTCAACAACAACCTTGTCTCTTTGGAAGAATGCCTGAACGCCATCACGACGCTCGCCACGGAGCTGATCGATGAGTTGCGTCAGAAGGCCCCCGAAAGAAAGATCCGCAAGGCCTTTGTGAAGATGAAGTTCGCCGACTTTACCCAGACGACCAAGGAATGCCTCTGCAGCGAGCCCTCGCCAGAGATCTACCAGACCCTAGTTGCCGAGGCTTTCGGGAGAAAAGATCTCCCCGTCCGGTTGTTGGGAACAGGCGTGCGATTTGATGAAGGGAACTTCGAGAACGTAGAGGAATCACAACAGGATCTTTTTGAGTGAAGACGGAAGGCTGGCAGCCAACTTACTCCCAAGCCCCATTGACCAACCATGGTTATTGAGTGACGATTGCGGGATGTTTCTACCCGGCCAAGCCGTTGTTTGTATCGATGATGTCTTCCCCCTCGGGATTCGGGCCCTCTATGACCAGCTTCCCAAGAAGGGGAATACCTACCATATCCGCGACCTAGTCCCAGGATGCGACTTCAACGCAAATCCCGGAGAGGTTGCTGTCTACCTTACCGAACTGCGGAATCCGGACAACAAGGTCGGGATCGAGCGGGGATTCAAGGCCGAGCGCTTTGCCCCACTGGAAACCGATGAGGCCGAAGAAGAAGATATCTTCCAACTCGACGAGGTTCTCCCCTCCCCCAATCAAAAACCCCTGAGGAGTCCGGATCTAGTCCCTTCTTGGTAGGTGGATTCTGGTCTGAATATCTTGCACCGAAGAGTTTCCCAATTTCTAAGAAATAGAATTGATCTTTTAAACTCTCTTTCATTAACAATCCACCAACCCAAATTCCATCTCCCCAATCCCCAATCCCCAATCCCCAATCCCCAATCCCCAATGACCATGACCCGTATCCTGACTGCCCTTATCTGTCTTCTTGTGATGCTGCCACATAGCCGCGCTGAGACATCCTCCGAACTCCGTCACAGTGCTGAAAAGGCTCTTAGCAAACTTTGCAGGTCCAATTCTGGAGCCCGTGCCCTGAGGGACCAGGCCGTGGCTATCCTTGTTTTCCCCGATGTCTACAAAGCCGGATTCATGGTAGGAGCACAAACCGGTAACGGAGTGCTTTTCCAGCAGGGACATGCCTCGGGCTACTACAATACCACGGCGGCTTCCTATGGCTTTCAAGCCGGGATCCAGAAGTTTTCCTATGCGCTCTTTTTCATGGATGAACACTCCCTCCAGTACCTCAAAAAAACCGGAGGATTCGAGTTGGGCGGCGCACCTAGCCTCGTGGTGGCCGATCAGGGATTCAGCACCTCCATGTCCACGACAACATTTCAAAAAGGAATTTATGCCTTTTTCTTCGGCCAGAAGGGTCTGATGGGAGGAATCGGCCTTCAGGGAACCAAGATCACCGAATACACTCCCAGCGAGTAGGTTTTCTACACGGCGGTTTGCAAGTTGATTCAAGCTGCTTCGCTGCACAGTTTCTTCATCCCGTCAGTTATTTTCCTCGGCAGCGTTCTGCTTAAGAATCCGCTTTACTTCAGCAAAAGCCTTCGGATTCTGATGGGCTCCATGATCACTCGGGACGATATACTCGGACTGAGCTGCCTCAATATGGGAGCTCCAGTAAGGGACGACTCCGTCGGATGAGTTGGGGGAGTCGCCACGCCCTCGGTCGCCGATGATCGTGTGATACGGGATGCTTGGTACGATCGGAATTGTGTTGATCAGGCGGACAAAGCGGTTCTTAGGAGAGAGCGTG
>Ga0114962_10000813_pt1 | contig 27262 bp, 21 predicted proteins | sample C_130820_MF_Meta_FD_87017 | JGI IMG/M metagenome (GOLD analysis project Ga0114962, IMG submission 87017) | Freshwater microbial communities from Lake Croche, Canada to study carbon cycling - C_130820_MF_MetaG | ecosystem: Environmental > Aquatic > Freshwater > Lake | place: Lake Croche, Canada...
GCGCGCATCGACGGGCGCACCGCGACCCATGATTTCGAGAAGTTCTGGGAAATGATGCGCCGCGAGCGCAACAGCCCGCGCCCGCCGCTCAGCGATGCGCAGCGCAAGGCCAAGCCACCGGTCTCGCATCCGATGGTCCTGGTCCATCCGTTCAGCGGACGGCGCACGCTCTATGCCAACCCCGGCTATGCGATGCATATCGACGGCATGCCGCGCGACGAGAGCGACGAACTTCTGGCGATGCTCTTTGCGCATCAGGTCGAGGAGCGCTTCATCTATACCTTCGAGTGGACCAAAGGTGATGTCCTGATGTGGGACAACCTGCGGGTGATCCACAAGGCGATGGCCGATTACCGCCCCGATGAGCCGCGCCTGATCAAGCGCTGTCAGGTGATGGCCGATCAGATCCTGCCGCGTGGTACCGCCGGCGCGGCGCTGTCGCTCAATGCCTGAGGTGGATGGCCCTGCGCCCGCCGGCAACATTCGCCGTGCCTGGTCGATCGAGGATCTGAGGACACAGGCCCGGCGCCGATTGCCCCGGGCAGTGTTCGACCTTTTCGATGGTGGCGCCGAAGACGAGTCGACCCTGCGTGACAACCGCGCGGCCTTCGGGCGTCGTCGGCTGATGCCGCGGGTGCTGGTTGATGTCGCGAGCGTCGATCCTGCCACCCGCCTCCTCGGTCAGCCGTCGGCGCTGCCGATTGCAATCGCGCCCACCGGGGCAGTCGGATTTGGCCACCGCGGCGGTGATGTGATGATCGCGCGGGCGGCGCATCGTTACGGCATTCCTTATTCGCTGTCGACCTCGGCCACCGCCTCGATCGAGCAGGTGGCCGAGCAGGCCGGCGGGCGGCTGTGGTTTCAGGCCTATATCCTCAAAGACCGGTCCTTCACCTTCCGTCTGATCGAGCGGGCACGCGTGGCCGGCTATGAGGCGGTGATGATCACCGTCGATCTCGCGGTGGGCGGCAAGCGCGAGAAAGACTTCCGCAACGACATGTCGATCCCGTTTCGTTATACGCCGCGCAATCTGATCGATTTTGCGTCGCGACCGGGATGGTCGATGCGCATGCTCGCCGGTGGCATGCCGGCGATGGAGAACCTGCGCGGACTGTCGCCCGCTGCCACCTCGGCGCGCGGCATCGTATCGACCGCCGGTCGAAACTATGACCCCTCGTTCGACTGGGATGGTCTGCAGTCGGTGCGCGATGCCTGGCCGGGCAAGCTCATCGTCAAAGGCATCGTGCACCCCGACGACGCGCGCCGAGCGCTGGCGATTGGCGTCGATGCGATCGTCGTGTCCAACCATGGCGGGCGGCAACTCGACGGCGGCATCGCAACGCTCGATGCCTTGCCCGGGGTGCTCGAGGCGGTGGCCGGGCGCGCGAGCGTGCTGGTCGACGGGGGCGTGCGTCGCGGCGTCGATGTGATCAAGGCGCTCGCAATGGGGGCCGAGGGCGTGCTGGTCGGCCGGGCGACGCTTTATGGCGTGTGTGCCGGTGGCGAAGCCGGTGCGCTCAGAGCGCTTGAAATTTTGCGCGACGAGTTCGTGCGAAGCATGCAGTTGTGCGGGGCACGCACCGTGGCCGATATCGGCCCCGATCTGATTGCGGCAGGCGATACCGTCTGATGTCCGGCGATCGGGCTGCGATCAGATCAGACCATGCACCACAGGCCGACGCAGATTCCAAAGATCCACTGCACGAGCAAATCGAGCAGCGATCCCAGCACCAGCACCGGAATGCTCACGGCCAGCGCCAGCAGCAGGGCGCCAGCCAGTGTGATCCGGGGTTCGGGCAAGGAGTGGCCGAGGACGGATTCGGGACGCTTGATCAGCAGGGGCATGGCAGCGGTCAGCGCTTCATCACAGGTGATTCATCGTGGCATCGGCAACCGAGGGTCGGGCACCTTGCCGGTTCGCCGTACACTTGAACGATGCAGGTGATCTGGACCGGACTCGAGCGCACGACATGGGATGCGCTGCATCGTACCGCGGCGGCGTCGCTCCAGCAGGACTGGGCCTACGGCGAGGCGATGCAGGCGCTGGGCACACGCTGCCTGCGCGCGGCCGTGATGCATGATCAGCGGCTGGTCGGCGTTGCCCAGTTTCTGGTCAGGCGCATTGGCGGCGTGGCCGCACTCGCCCTGTGTTCGCACGGACCGGTCTGGTCTGCCGATCTGTCGTCCACCGATCGCGAGGCTGCCTGTCGACTGCTCAAGCGAAGCGCGCCGGTGCGCTGGCCGCGGGCGATCCTGCTGACCCCCGATGCGGTGAGCGCCGACGCAGCCGGTGTTCGTCGCCTGATCCGGGTCATGACCGGTCATGCCACGGTCCGTATCGACCTCACCCAGGAAGCCGCTGCCTTGCGCGCGGCGATGCACGGCAAGTGGCGCAACCGTCTGGCCGCGGCCGAGCGATCGACCCTCAAAGTGCACAAGGTCGGCGGCAAGCCCGGGCAGTATCGATGGCTGCTCGATCGTGAACTCGCCCAGCGCAGCGAAAAGCGCTACATCGCCCTGCCCGACGGCTTCGTCGAGGCCTGGCAGGTGGCCTGCGGGCAGGCGGGGCGCGACGGGCGCACCGATGCGCTGCTCACCTTGCGGGCCGATCTCGGGCGTGATGCAGTGGCCGGGATGCTCTTTCTCATTCACGGCGAAGCGGCGACCTACCAGGTCGGCTGGGTCGGTGACGCAGGGCGCGATCTCGGGGCACACAATCTGCTGCTGTGGCAGGGCATGCAGATGCTCAAGGCGCAGGGTATCCGGATGCTCGATCTGGGTGGCGTCGATACCGCACGCGGTGCCGGTATCGCCCGGTTCAAGATCGGCTCAGGCGGGGAGGTGATGATGCTCGCCGGAACCTACCTCTAGCGGTCGCTCGCTGCGGCTGCCCGAATTCAGGCGCCGCGCTGTGCCTCGAGTCGCAATGCCTCGTCGCGCTGCATGGTCGAGATCAGCTCCGACAGAACCCGATCGGACATCGAGTGTTCGACCTGACAGGTGCCTGCGGCCGCATGGCCGCCGCCGCCAAATCGCAGACACAGATCACCGACGTTGGTGGCACAGGTCCGCTCGAAGATCGACTTGCCGACGGCAAAGACCGCGTTCTGCTTTTGCAGGCCCCACATCCGGTGAACCGACACATTGCATTGCGGGAACAGCGCATAGATCATGAACCGGTTGGTTGCCCAGATCGGGTCCTGGTCGCGCATGTCGACCACGACGATATTGCCGTGCACCGTCGAGGCCGACAGCAGCTGGTCGACCGCTTTGCCTTCGTGTTCGAAATAGAGGTCGATGCGCTCGCGCACATCGGGCAGCGCCATGATCTCCTTGACCGTCAGCGTGCGACAGGCGTCGATCAGCGCCATCATCAGCTGATAGTTCGAGATCCTGAAATTGCGAAAGCGACCGAGGCCGGTGCGGGCATCCATCAGGAAGCCAAGCATCGTCCAGTCCTTGGGATGCAGCACTTCTTCGACGCTGTACTGGGCCGAGTCGGCCTGGTCGACCGCACGCATGAGTTGCTCGGTGACATTCGGAAAGGCTTCACGGCCACCGTAGTATTGCCACACCACGCGAGCCGCCGACGGGGCGTTGGGGTCGATCACATGATTGCCGACCTGCGAGGTGTTGCGCATGATCTCCGACGAATGATGGTCGAAAGCCAGGCGGGCCGTGGCGACATAGGGCAGGTTGGTGGTGATATCGCGTTCGGTGATCTCGATCTTGCCGTCCTGCATGTCCTTCGGATGAACAAACAGGATCTCGTTGATCAGACCGATTTCGCGCAGCAGCACGGCGCACACGAGTCCGTCGAAGTCGGACCGGGTGACGAGTCGATATTGGGGCTGAGCCATGGTTCCTCCGCGTAAGCCCTGCCAGTCTTCGTCATCCGACAGGTGGCAACAACCGCTGAACCGACAAGCGGTTCGGACTTGCACCCCATCGGATCGCTTTTTTCAGTATTTGTGTCGAAGTTGGCACTCCGCCTGAACCGATTCGCAGCATTCATTCGACCCGGACGCTGATTCCGGTCCTCCGGTGCGGCGGCGAATAGGGCGGCTCGGCTAGGATGCCGGCATGACCCGTGGTTTTCTCGTCGCCTTCCTGCTCTCCTTCGGCCCGGCTGTCTCGAACTCCTTTGCCCGGTTCGCCTACGCGCTGGTGCTGCCGGCGATGCGCACCGACCTGGCGCTCGACTGGTCGCAGGCCGGCGGACTCAATACCGCCAATGCCGCCGGCTATCTGATCGGTGCCTTGGCCGTGCGTGCTGTGGTCGCGCGTGTTGGCAACCGACGGCTTTTTGCGATCGGCATGGTGCTGACCTCGGTGACGATGCTGGCCACCGGTTTCGTGCGCGACGTGCCGATGCTGTCGTTCCTGCGGGTGCTCTCAGGGATCGGTGGCGCCTGTGTCTTCATCTGCGGCGGCGCGCTGTCGGGCAATGTCTTTCCCGGGCGTCCGGAGCGCGCCAGCACCACGATTGCGATGTTCTTTGCGGGTGCCGGTATCGGCCTGATGCTGTGCGGCGTGGCCATCCCGCTGCTGCTGCAGCAGGTTGGCGATGCCGCCTGGCCGCTGGCCTGGCGTGCCATGGGGGTTGCCGGACTGGCGATGTCGGTGGTGGCCATCTGGGCAGCCTGGCAGATCGACGAGCCGGGTGCGGCGCCAGGCAGTGCGAGCTGGTCGGTGCTGCCCTTCATGAGGCAGCTGCTTGCCTATCTGTGTTTCGGCCTGGGTTATATCGGCTACATGACCTTCGTGATCGCCTGGATGCGCATCAATGGCGCCGGCGTCGAACTGGTGATGTCGGTCTGGGTGGTGCTGGGCGCCGCGACCTTGCTGGCACCGATGGTGTGGGCCGGCCCCTGCGAGCGCTGGCGAGGCGGCCGCCCGCTCGCCGCGATCATGGCTACCTCGGCAATCGGCGCGATGCTGCCGATGGTATCGCTGCATCCGATCGCGCTGCTGAGTTCGGCGGTGCTTTTCGGCCTGTCGATGTTCAGTGCGCCCTCGGCGGTCGGCAGTCTGATCAAGCACTGGCTGCCAAAGCCTGCCTGGGGCTCGGCGATGGCCACCTTCACCATTGTGTTTGCCGCCAGCCAGATGGTCGGGCCGGTGGCGACCGGCTGGGTGGCCGACCACTGGGGATCATTGCGCCCGGGGCTGACCGCATCGGCCCTGGTGCTGGCCTTCGGTGCCCTGCTGGCCCTGACTCAGGGTGAGCCGAAAAGTCGCGGTGACGCTGCGACGGTAAGGCCTTCCTGACGGCGACCGACGAGATCATCCGGACGATCTCAGGCGTCGGTTCAGCCCGACTTCAGGACATGGGTGGGGCCCGACACCGCGATCGCGAATCGCCGGGCCCGCAGCTGATCGACCGAGGTCATTCCTTTGTCGATCATCAGTTTTTCGGCAGCAGCCTGCCATTGCTCGTAATAGGTGCTTGGTTTGCCGCCAGCCGCCTCAATGGCCTGGGCCTGCGCGACTTCATGGGCCAGACAGTCGACCCACTGCCCCCAGGTGAAATGGCCCGCCTGCGACATCGCCACCACCAGCGCAAACGCGCGCGCTTCCCAGGGCTCATTGAACACCGGCTCGAGCGGCGGGCTTGCGGTGTCGCCGGTCATTTCGGGTTGATCGCCGTCGGCCCGATCAGGCCTGCGCGGCGCATCGCATCGATTGATGCGCCCGACAGTCTGGCGGCCTGGATCGCCGCATTGTCGCTGGCGGGCGGCGGCACGCGGACCGACCACAGCTCCTGGCCATTAGCCACCTCAACCACACTGGTGGCGGCGCTGAAAACGGTTGCGGCCTGGACGCCGCCGAGCGTAAAACCCACGCCACCGCCCATGGCGACGCCTTGACCCATCCCCAAGACGCCATACAAGCTTCCGGGGTAACCCCAGGTCGACGACGTGCCGTAAGGATTGCTGGCCGAGATCGAGACGGTTGACATCACCACGCTGTCGGCCGACAGGGCTTTTGCGGCGCTCAGAATCGCCGGCACGCCACCGGCCGCATCAATCGGTTCGGGCGTTCGCAACACCACCACGCCTGCGTCGCGCAGTCCGCCGGCGAGGTTGTCTTCGCAGATCTTCGCTAGGCTGACATCGGGTGCCCGGCAACTCACCAGCACCCTTGACTTGAGCAGTGAGCGACCTGAAAAGGCGGCGTCCGCCCATTGTCCTTCGACGACGGTGGTGGCGCATCCTGCAAACAGGATCGACGCCGACCAGACCGCTAGCGGCAACCGAATCGATCGAGATGCGCTCATGCGGATCCTCCTGGATGGTTCATACAAGGACCGCGGCGATCATCTGATGCGCGGGCGCGTGTCGCGAAGGATCCGATTGTCGCTCAGGGCGAGGTCTGCTTGAAGGTATCGCAGGCGCCGGGCTGCCCCGACTTCATGCCAGTGCCGAACCAATAGCGACGCTGTTCGCCCGATCCGTGGGTGAAGGCATCGGGCACCACCACGCCTTGCGAGCGCTTCATCATCTTGTCGTCGCCGATCTGCGAGGCGGCATTGAGGCCGGCCTCGATGTCGCCGCGATCGAGCCAATTGCGAGCCTGCTGCGAATGATGCGCCCACACACCGGCATAGCAGTCGGCCTGCAGTTCGAGCCGTACCGAGAGCTGGTTCGACTGCCGCTCGTCGGTGCGTTGCTGCATCGATTGCACCTGTTTCATGGTGCCCAGCAGGTTTTGCACATGATGGCCGACTTCGTGCGCCACGACATAGGCTTGGGCGAAATCGCCGGGCGATGCGAATTGCTGCTGCAGCATGCGGTAAAAGGCCAGGTCGATATAGACCGTCTGATCGTTAGGGCAATAGAAGGGGCCGGCAGCCTTTTGGCCGGTGCCGCAGGCGGTGGGCGTCAGGCCATCGAAGATCACCAGCTTCGGCGGACGGTATTGCTGATTCGCCTTCTTGAAGACATCGGTCCAGACGTCCTCGGTACTGGCGAGGATCACCGACGTGAACTTGCCGCCGGTATCCGAGACCGGTCCGGTCTGGCCTTGCACCTGCTGTGGTGCGCTGCTGCCGCCGAGCTTGCTGACACCCTGGACCAGGCCGAGCGCGACCATGGGGTTGATGCCGAACATCCAGCTGGCCAGCAGTGCAATACCGATACCGATGATACCGAGGCCACCGGCCCTGCCGCCCGGCATCTTCATTCCCCGTCGATCTTCCACATTGTTGCTTTGTCGACCATCTTCCCAACGCATCGCATTCTCCTGACAGAAAAGTATTTGTTCCGCTGCCGGATTCTATCGCGTCGCTCGCGGCAGCCCGAAGACGGTATCATCGGCTCGCGGGCCTCTAGCTCATGCTTGGTTAGAGCAGCGGACTCATAGCGCAAGTTGTGCCATACGATTCGGAAACGGCGTATGGGATGGTGTCAAAGTCGGCGAAACCTAAGTGCGTGCGGTGCATCGCTCATGAGGCGATGCAATCATCCATAAGGCAACGCCGAGCCAAGCTTCGATGCGTGCATCGTTGAAGGTGTAGAGACTTGACGGCACCCACCTAAGTCGAACAGATAGGGTGAAGGCAAAGTCCAGGGAGTGGCGAAAGTCACACAAACCCGAATCCGTTGGTGCCGTGTTCGACTCACGGGAGGCCCACCACCTTATCGATGCCGCAGATCGCCGGCGTCGGATCAGTCCTCCAACACGCCGGGGCATCCTCCTTGCCCTGAGGCGGTACTTCCACCCGCAAGTCACAGATCCCGCCGATGGCCATGAAGGCCCCGCAGGAACAGCCTGTAGCGATGCGTCGTCCGGCGCGACTCGACAGGCCATCAGCGGGGTGCTTATGTTCCAGGAACTGTCACACGATACGAACCAGACCGGCCCTGTGCAGGGCTGGTATCTCAGGCCGATTCCCTCGGCAGCCGAAGCGCCTCAGGGCAGATTGACGGATCTGCTCATGCTGCTGGGCGTCGAGCCTGATGATCGCCGGCTGAGCGATACGATTCTGGTTCCGCTGCGACGGGTCAGTGCCGGCGCGACGCTCTTTCACGAGGGCGCGCAGGCCGACGCGGTTCACATCGTGCGTTGCGGCACCTTCAAGACGCTGCGGATCGCCGAGGACGGCTACGAGCAGGTCCTCGGATTTGCGGGGCGCGCCGAGGTCCTGGGCTTCGACGCGCTGTGCAACCGACGGCATCCTTCCAGCGCGATGGCGCTGGAGGAAGCCAGCGTCTATGCCCTGAGCCTTCGCGAAATCGATGGACTGCGCCACCGGGTCGGTGCACTCGACACTGGCTTGCAGCATGCGATCAGCAGCCAGCTTGCGCGCGCCAGCGAGATCGCTGAGGTGATGGCGGCAGTTGCCTCCGAAGTCAGGCTTGCGCGATTCCTGCTGCAGCGTTCGGCCCGAATGGCCGTCTACGGTCAATCATCGCGGCAACTGCGCCTGCCGATGAGTCGCCGCGATATCGCAAGCCACCTCGGCGTGGCGCACGAAACCGTCAGCCGTTCGTTTGGCGAGCTTGCCCACTGGGGCTTCATCAGTGTCGACAATCGTGAAATCGGCATTCTCGATGTCGAGGCGCTCAAGACGTTTGCCCGAATGACCCGCGGGATGGTCGACGACCGGGGCGGGCGTGCCGGTGACGAGAAACGATCGCGGACTCGCGCGAAAAGCCTCATCCCGAACCGGGCCTCGGCCTGATGCGAGATCGGGCCGAGGATCGCGCCGTCCGGCGGCGCGACCTGAGCGTGACGTGCGCAACGACCTGCCCAACCGTGGCAAGTCGTCCCGACTGCGGGACGGTCAGCCGCCGACCTTCAGTTCGTTGACGACGCGTGTCACGCCGATGGCCGACCAGGCGGCGCCCTCGGCAGCCGCGCGATCCGCCCAGGTATGCACGCTGCCGCGCAAGGTGACGGTCGAGCCGTTGACGGTCGCGTCGATGTTGCGGGCTTCGCGTTCGGCACGTCGGGTCAATGCTTCCCGAATTCGGCCGGCCACATTCGGCGAGGTGGCCTGCGGTTTCAGCGTGATGCTGTCGGTGACGCCGACCACGCCGGTCAGCGCCCGCACCGCCGTCTCGGCGCTGCGACGCTGGTATTCCCAGTCGAGCTCTCCTGACAGCGTCACCCATCCCTTCTCGACCCTGACTTTAAGCCGATCCGAGGGGATCAGGGCATGCCAGCTGAAGGCGGTCTCGACCGCGGCGGCAATCTCGGAGTCGCTGCGGTGATGGCCTGGCGCAAGCTTCACGTCGAGTTCGATCGCGACCGCCCTTACGCCTTCGACGCGCTGCGCTGCCCGCTCGATTGCCGATTTCTCGGCATAAGTATCGATATGACCGCTGAGTGTGACGATGCCGTCCTTGACGCTCACGCCGACATTCGTCGCATTGATCGCGCGGTCCCAGTCGAGTTCAGCCTCGACGTCGGCTTTCATTTGTGTATCGGATTTCATTGAAGGCTCCTGCAGGATTGAAAAGCATCCGGCGATCCGGGCGTCCGGATCAGTAGCCTGCAAGCGTGACGGTGGGCCGCAATTGACCGTGCGCAAGCTCGTGGCGTGCGCCGTGAGCTTGCGGATTAGGAGCGTCCTGGTCGGTGGCTATCAGCCCGCCTGGACGCGGGCTGATGCAATGAAAGTCAGGCGTGCGCGATGCGCCCTGCAATATGCTCAAGCGCTTCCTGGACCTGATCGACCAGGATCAGGCTCAGGTCGCCCGGGCGCAGCCGCTCAAGTGCCAGATCGATGGCAAGGAATTCGCCGCGAATCTCGTCGATGCGTCGCGTTCGACGCGCATCGGCCAGGCCTTCTCGAAGCAGCGCAATCACTTCGCCGTCACTTCGACCCCGTTGAGCCGCATCCTGGTAGAGGATGACATCGTCGAAGGCATCGCCCAGGATCTGGGTCTGGCGGCGCAGGTCTTCATCGCGGCGGTCGCCCGCCCCGCTGATGACGACCGAACGTCGCTGCGCCGGCAGGGCCGCCACCGCATCAACCAGCGCCTGGATGGCATCGGGGTTGTGGCCGTAGTCGGCGATGATCGTCGCGCCGCGCCACTCGAAGACATTGAACCGACCCGGCGCACTGCCGGCATCGCTCACGAAGCTGGCCAGGCCTCGGCGCAGGACGGTCCAGTCCATCTTGAGCGCCCATGCGGCGGCAATCGCCGCCATCGCGTTGGCGATCTGAAAGCCGATGTGCCCGCCGCGGGTCAGGGGGATGTCCGCGAGTGCGAAACGCCAGCTCGCATTGCCTTGCGCAGCCACGATCGCGTCGCCGTCGATGAACACAACCCGCTGGCCTTTGGCGCGATGCGCGGCGATCACAGGATGATGCGCGTCGTCGCCGAAAAAGGTCACCGCGCCCGGGCAATCATCGGCCATCGCCACGCAAAGCGGATCATTCGCATTGAGCACTGCGACACCGGTCGTCGAGACGTTTCGGGCAACGACCGACTTGATGGCGGCGACGTCTTCGGCCGATTCGATGAAATTCAGGCCGATGTGATCGCCCTGACCGATATTGGTGATGATGCCGACTTCACACCGATCAAAACCCAGGCCTTCGCGCAGCAGTCCGCCACGGGCTACTTCGAAGACGGCAGCTTGCGCGTCCGGATGAAGCAGGACGCTGCGGGCGCTCTTGGGCCCGCTGCAGTCACCGGAGTCGGTCTGCTGATTGCCGACGAAGACGCCGTCGGTATTGGTCATGCCGACGGTCAGGCCTGATTGGGCGAGCAGGTGGGTGATCAGCCGTACGGTTGTCGTCTTGCCGTTCGTGCCAGTCACGGCAACTGTCGGTATCCGGCCGTTCTGGCCGTCGGGAAACAGCGTATCGATGATCGCTTCGCCAAGTGGCCGAGGTTTGCCGAATGAGGGCGCCAGATGCATGCGCAGGCCAGGGGCAGCGTTGACCTCGACAATTCCGCCGCCCTGATCTTCAAGCGGCTCGGCGATATTGCGGCAGACGACATCGACCCCGCAGACGTCGAGTCCAACCATGTGCGCGGCTTCGATGGCTCGGGCTGCGACCTGCGGATGAACCTCATCGGTGACATCGGTGGCGGTGCCACCGGTGCTGAGATTGGCGTTATTGCGCAGAATCACCCGGCACCCGCGCTCAGGGATCGATTCGGCCGTCATGCCTTGCGCGGCCAGTCGGGCCAGCGCAATGGCATCGAAGCGGATACGCGTGAGGGGTGTGGCGTGGCCGTCACCCCGGAGCGGATCGCTGTTGACCGCTTCGACCAGTTCGGCAACCGAGTGTTCTCCGTCGCCGATGACCAGCGGCGGGTCTCGGCGCGCGGCAGCGATCAGCTTTCGACCGACGATCAGCAGCCGGTAATCGTCACCGGCAAGGTAGCGCTCGACAATGATGTCGCTGCTGATGTCGCTGGCAGCAGCCCATGCGGCTTCAAGTTCTTCGCGGGTCTCGACATCGACCGTGACGCCCTTGCCCTGATTGCCGTCGCGGGGTTTGACGACCACCGGCGCATTGAGCGACTGCATCACCGTCCAGGCTTCTTCGAAGTCGGTCACCGAGCGCCCATTGGGAACCGGCACGCCCACCGAATCAAGCAGGGTCTTGCTGAGTTCCTTGTCCTGGGCGATCGACTCGGCGATTGCGCTGGTGCTGTCGATTTCGGCAGCCTGGATTCGCCGCTGGTAAATGCCCCATCCGAACTGGACCAGGCTGCCTTGAGTCAGACGTCGGTAGGGAATGCCGCGTTCGATCGCGGCCTGGACGATCGAGCCGGTACTGGGCCCCAGACGAATGTCTTCGTCGAGTTCGTTCAGCGCGGCGATTGCCTTCGACGCATCGAAGCTGCCTGCATCCCGGGCCGCGCCAAAAAGCAGGGTTGCAGAGTCGAGCGCAAGCCGCCCGACGGATTCTTCGCTGTATTCGACGACAATCCGGCAAACCCCAGGCTCGGATGTGGGCTTTGCTTGCCAGAATCTCACCGGGCAGCCGGCAAGCTGCTGCAGTCTGAGTGTGGCCCAGCCCAGCAGATGCGGCGCTGCCGAAGTGTTGTCGGGCATCGCATCCGGGGTCCCGATGCCGGGACACAAGGCGTTCATTCGCGCCGCGAATTCGATCGGTGGCAGGCTGTTCAGATCGGCATCGGTGCTGGTGACAACTGCCTCGATGACTGTAAAGCGGCTCCAGAGATTGGGGCCGCGCAATGCGCGAATGCGGGAAATATCCATCGAGGAGCCGGGTTGGCGAAGTGATCAGGCGCTCATCGCTGAGGTCGTGCGGGCGATCGCGGAATGACGTGCCGGTGTCTGCAGCACCGGCGCTTCGAGACTGGTTCGCAGCACTTCGGGCGACATCGCGAGTGACCAGCCCACCGCAGCGGCGGGCAGGAGTACGTCGAGGTCTGTGCTTGCGGTGAGGAGTGAGGGCAGTACCGTCTCGGTGTTGCCGCTTGCAAGAATCACATGATGCCCGCGGGGAAACACGGCTCGTCCGCCCTTGGCCAGATGGGCTGCGACTGCCGTGGCCGACGGGTCCCGGCCGTAGAAGATGACCTCGCCGTCTGACAGCGATGCCATCTCAGCCACCTGCTCGTCGTCGCCGTTCAGAATTGCAGTGCCTTCCGACAGCACCACGTCGACCTGGCTGCGCAGCACCCCGTACATGCCTTCAGTGGTTTCGATCCACAGGTCGTCCAGGGTTTCGCTCGGGTCGAGCGAAGTCACCACACCGATCAGGCATCGGTCATAGGCCAGCCCGTCCTCGGCGATCGCCCTTGCACGGTTTTCGATGACCGCAAAGTCGATCGACCGGTTGAGCAGCGTCTTGCGGCCCGACTCGTAATTGGCACAGTCGCCCCGCTGTACAAGGCGTCCGTCAAGCGTCAGGCCTGCCGTGGTGGCGCTGGCCACCCGGTGACCCAGTTGCGTGGCCAGATTCGCCACCATCAGCGCAATCGCGGTTGTATGACGACTTCCGGTGACGCCCACAACCGGGATCCGGCCTGACTCGCCCGCCGGAAAGAGATGATCGACGATTGCGGCGCCCACAGGCTGCGCCTGACCTTCTGCAGGTCGCAGATGCATCAGCAGTCCGGGGCCGGCATTTACTTCGACGATTGCGCCGCGCTGCTCGGCAAGTGGGCGGGAGATGTCCTCGGCGACCAGATCGATGCCGGCAATGTCGAGCCCGATGGTCCGTGCCGCCAGCGATGCAAGCGCAGCGGTCGATGGGTGGACGTCTGCCGTGCAATCGATGGCCACGTTGCCGTTCCGCTGGATCAGGACCTCTCGTCCGATCGCGAGGACCGATTCGGCGGTCAGACCCTGGCGGCCAAGCTCAAGCCTTGAGGCCGAATCGAGTCGTACAGGATTGAGCGGGGTGTCTTCGGTGCTGCCACGGCGCGGATCGGCGTTGAGCTGCCGATCGATGAGCTGTTCGATCGAACTGTGGCCGTCGCCGGTCACAAAGGCGAGGTCTCCCCGGGCCGCGGCGACCAGCTTGCCTGCGACGACCAGCAGCCGGTGTTCACTGCCCTGAATGAACCGCTCGACGATCACGCCGCTGCCTTCGTCCAGCGCGACGGCATAAGCCGCCTCAACCTCGTCGCCGTTGACCAGGTTGGTGAACACGCCGCGACCGTGGTTGCCGTCATAAGGTTTGACCACGACCGGGTAGCCGATCGATTCGGCGGTCTGACGCGCTTGCGCCGCGCTGCGAACGTATTCGCCCTCGGGTACAGGAACGCCCACGGGCGCCAGCAGCTGCTTGGTCAGGTCCTTGTCGCGCGAAATGCTTTCGGCGATCGCACTGGTCCGGTCGGTTTCCGCCGTCCAGATCCGGCGCTGGTTGGCGCCATAACCCAGTTGCACCAGATTGCCGTCGTTCAGCCGGATGGTCGGGATATCGCGGTCATCGGCGGCGTCGACGATGCAGCCGGTGCTCGGCCCCAGGCAAAGACGATCGACCATTCTGCGCAGCGAGCGGACCGTGGCGGCGACATCGTACGAGCGGTCTTCGATGGCGGCCAGCATCAGCAGTCTGGCTTCTTGCAGTGCAGCACGGGCAACATCCTCGTGCCAGGCACGCACTACCACCTTGTAGACGCCCCGTTTGGAGGTCTCGCGAGCCTTGCCGAATCCGGTCGGAAGTCCGGCGAGCGTCTGCAGCTCGAGGGTGACGTGCTCGAGGATATGGCCGGGCCAGGTGCCATCGGCCAGCCGCCGAAGGAAACCGCCCCGCTCGCCGTAGCTGCAACGGTGTTCGACCAGGCCCGGAAGCCAGCTTCCCAGCCTTTCGGGAAATCCTGGCAGAAGATTTGAGGGATAGTCTTCGAGTTCGCCGATATCAACCAGCGCTTCGATGACCGGACGATAAGTCCAGCGATTCGGGCCGCGCAGGGTTCGGATCTCGAGGATCCGGATATCTCCGGGAGATTGCATAGTCGTCAGTGAGGGCTTGGAGCGCCAGTGGCGCGAGGGGTTCGGCAGCGATGCGACAGGTGCCGTTCGCAGATCGTCCAACCATCAACGCACCAACTCTGGTCCGGTTTACCGGTTATGCACTGAAGTGCCCAAGGTTTGTGCGATCGGTACGCCGTCGGTACCGAATGGGGTACCCTTCGGCGGCTGCTGCGCCCAGACCATGACCGATACCACCCTGTCTCCGACTGCCGACGAGCGTTCTGTCCCCGCATTGTGGCGGGACCAGATCCATGGCCAGCTGGCCGCCTCCGAGCGGGTTCTGGCTTGGATTCAGACCGACCTCGATCAGCGCCTGCACTTCGAGTTCGGCCTGGTTGCGGTCACCAATCTGCGTTTGCTGGCATGCCGCGAATCGGGCTCGGCTTGGGCACAATGGCCGCTGCAGCCGGGGCTCAGCCTTCGCAAACGGGATCATGCCGCGGTCGGGACGCTCGAACTCATCGATGGCAGCGCCTGTCTCGACAGCTGGCGCTACACCCTGGGGCGCGATCCTAATGCGCAACGGCTGATCGATGCCCACACCGCGGCGACTAAGTCACTCGGTTCGGGCGTCGACACGCCGTCGATTCGGCCCCTCTGTCCGCGTTGCAGGGCCGAATTGCCCGATGGGCAGCAGGCCTGCCCGGCCTGCGCCGCCGCGACTGAAGGCGCTTCCGAGTCAGCACCGTCGACATGGGTGCTGTTTCGTTTATGGCGATTTGCGCGGCCCTATCGGGGACAGCTCGCCCTCGGCTTTCTGCTCACTGTCGCGGCAACGGCCGCCACACTGGTGGCGCCCTATCTGACCATGCCGCTGATGGATAAGGTCCTGATTCCTTATCAGAAAGGCGTCCCGATCGATCCCATGACCGTCGGGATGTACATGGGCGGTCTGCTCGGCGCAGCCTTGCTGGCCTGGTTGCTCGGATGGGCCCGAACCTACATCCTGGCCCTGGTCAGCGAGCGGATCGGCGCCGATCTGCGAACGCAGACTTATGAGCACCTGCTGAGGCTGTCCCTTCAGTATTTCGGCGGCAAGCGCACTGGCGACCTCATCGCCCGGATCGGTTCTGAAACCGATCGAATCTGTATTTTCCTTTCGTTACATCTGCTGGATTTTGCCAACGATGTGCTGATGATCATCATGACCGCGGTGATCCTGGCGTCGATCGATCCATGGCTGGCATTAGCGACACTGCTGCCGCTGCCATTTATCGCCTGGCTGATTCATCTCGTGCGGGACCGTCTTCGAACCGGTTTCGAGAAGGTCGATCGAATCTGGGCCGAAGTCACCAGCGTGCTGGCCGATACGATCCCGGGGATCCGGGTGGTGAAAGCTTTCGCGCAGGAGCAGCGCGAGTCGGATCGGTTTCGCGAAGCCAATCAGCACAACCTGGCGGTCAATGATCGGGTCAATCGGGTCTGGTCGCTGTTTACGCCAACGGTGACCCTGCTGACCGAAATCGGACTGCTGATCGTCTGGGCGTTCGGTATCTGGCAGATTGCCCACAATCACATCACGGTTGGTGTGCTGACCGCGTTTTTGGCCTACATCAGTCGCTTTTACCTGCGCCTTGATTCGATGAGCCGGATCGTGTCGGTGACCCAGAAGGCCGCTGCCGGCGCCAAGCGCATCTTCGACATTCTCGATCATGTCTCGAGCGTGCCGGAGCCGGCCAATCCGATACCGTTGCGCTCGGTCGAGGGCCGGATCGACATTGAAGGCGCGGCATTTCGCTACGGCAATCGGGCGGTGATCCGCGGCATCGACCTGACGATCAAGCCGGGTGAAATGATCGGTCTGGTCGGCCACAGCGGGTCGGGAAAAAGCACGCTGGTCAACCTGATCTGCCGGTTTTACGACGTGTCGGACGGCGCAATCAAGATCGACGGTGTGGATGTCCGCTCGGTGCCCGTCGCTGACTTCAGACGCCATATCGGGCTGGTGCTGCAGGAGCCCTTCCTGTTCTTTGGCACGATTGCCGACAACATTGCTTATGGCAAACCGGATGCGACGCGCGCCGAGATCATCGCTGCGGCGCGCGCCGCGCATGCGCATGATTTCATCCTGCGACTGCCGCACGGCTACGACTCCCTGGTGGGAGAACGGGGGCAGTCGCTGTCTGGCGGCGAGCGTCAGCGCATCTCGATTGCCCGCGCACTGCTGATCGATCCGCGCATCCTGATTCTGGATGAAGCCACCTCCTCGGTCGATACCGAGACCGAAAAGGAAATCCAGAAGGCCCTGGACAACCTGGTGCTGGGTCGAACCACGATTGCGATCGCCCATCGACTGAGCACGCTGCGGCGCGCCGATCGACTGGTGGTGCTTGATCGCGGGCAGGTGGTCGAGGTCGGCGATCACGACACGCTGATGGGGCTGGAAGGCGCTTACTTCAGGCTCTATCAGGCGCAGGTCCGGCAGGACGAAGACGAGCTCGAGCCCAAGGTCTGGCGCACGGAGGTCGATGAAGATGCCGGCGGCTGATTTCACCCTCGACCGCGATGCCTTCGGTCGCCTGGTGCTGACCCTGGCTGACAGCAGCGTGCATGTCGGCGTGGTCGCGGTGCGGGCATTCCCGATTGCAGCGCCCCATGACGGTATCGCCCTGATGAGCAGCGACGGGCACGAACTGGTCTGGCTCGATGATCTGGCGCAACTGGCCGAGCCGATTCGCGAACTGCTCGAAGCTCATCTCGCCACCCGTGAGTTCGTCCCTGAAATCAAGGCGATCCGATCGGTGTCGAGTTTTGCCACACCGAGCACCTGGGTGGTCGACACCGATCGTGGCCAGACGCAACTCGTGCTCAAAGGCGAGGAAGGAATTCGTCGTCTGGCCCGCTCAAGCCTGCTGATCGCCGACAGTCACGGTGTGCAGTATCTGGTGCGCGACATCGGGACGCTTGATCGGCACAGCCGCAAGCTGCTCGATCGATTCCTGTAGCCGCGAGCGATATCGGCGTAAGATGCTCGATTTTCGGCTTTCGACGCCGCACTGGAGACCGCTCCCCTGATGAGCGATTCACCCCTGACTTTCAACGATTTCGGCCTTGCTGAGCCGATCGTCCGAGCCGTGACCGAGCTCGGTTACCGCGAACCCACCCCGATTCAGGAGCAGGCCATTCCGGTGGTCATGTCCGGCAAGGATGTGATGGGCGCGGCCCAGACAGGCACCGGCAAGACTGCGGGCTTCGCGCTGCCGATCATTCATCGCTTGTTGCCTCTGGCCAGCTCGAGCACGTCGCCGGCGCGCCATCCGGTGCGCGCATTGATGCTTGCGCCGACCCGCGAACTGGCCGATCAGATTTACCAGAACGTCAAGGAATATGCGCGGCACACGCCGCTGCGGACCGCTGTGGTGTTCGGTGGCGTCGACATGAAGCCGCAGACCCTGGCGCTTCGCCAAGGCTGTGAAATCCTGATCGCCACGCCCGGTCGACTGCTCGACCATGTCGAACAGAAAAGCACCAACCTGTCGCAGGTCCAGATCCTGGTCCTCGATGAGGCCGACCGGATGCTCGACATGGGCTTTCTGCCCGACATCCAGCGGATCATCAACATGCTCGGCAAGGAACGCCAGAGCCTGATGTTCTCTGCGACCTTTTCGAATGAAATTCGCAAGCTGGCGGAGTCTTTCCTCGAGTCGCCGCTGCTCATCGAAGTGGCGCGCCGCAATGCGCTGGCCGAGAACATCACGCAAACCGTCTACCGCGTGGCATCGCCCGAGCACAAGCGTGCAGCGGTGGCCAAGCTGGTTCGTGACCATGCCTTTGCTCAGGTCATCGTGTTTTCGAATACCAAGATCGGCGCAGGGCGACTGGCGCGCCAGCTTGAAGTCGACGGCCTGAATGCCGCTGCGATTCATGGCGACAAGAGCCAGCAGGAGCGGCTCAAGACCCTGGACGATTTCAAGCAGGGTCGCATCACGGTCCTGGTGGCGACTGATGTCGCGGCCCGCGGTCTCGATATCGCTGAGCTGCCGGCGGTCATCAATTACGATCTGCCGTATTCCCCTGAGGACTATGTCCATCGGATCGGCCGGACCGGCCGCGCCGGCGCATCAGGCATGGCGCTGTCGCTGATCACCGGCAGCAATGATGACCGTCTGCTCGCCGATATCGAGAAGCTCACCAAGCGCAAGTTTGCGGTCGAGGACATGGCGGTCGAAGCGTCAATGCCGGGCCATCGCCGCGAGGCGCGTGCGCCGCGCGATGACGATCGGCCCGAGCGTGTCGAGCGCTATCGTGATCGTGACGACGCCCGTCCGGCGCGATCACGACCGTCTTCGCCCGCGCCGTCGCGGCCTCCCGAAGATCCTTTCTTCTCGAGGCCTTACGAGCCGTCGACCGAGGCGCTCGCGGCCCATGCCGATGCCGAGCAGTCGAAGTCCGTGCAGCCCGTCGTTCGGCGCAGCACCCGACCGGTGCCGGCGCTGCTTGGCGGTTTCAAGCGGACCTGAATTCGGCCCACCGTCGGGTGGCGTCGGCCAACCAGGCGTCGAGCGATGATTCGGCGGACGGCCCGAAGCCCAGGTGCCTGAAGGCCTGATCGAGCACCTCGACTGGCTGACGGGCGTCGATGGCCATCGCGCCGTTCTGCTTCGACAGCTTCTCGCCGTCGTCGGCGAGCACAACCGGCACATGCAGGTAGCGCAGATCGGCAAGGCCGAGCGCACGACCGAGCAGACGCTGGCGTGCCGTCGAGCCAAGCAGATCAGCGCCACGGATGACATCGGTGATGCCCTGCGCCCCGTCATCCACGACGACCGCAAGCTGATAGGCAAACAGTCCGTCGGCTCGCTTCAACACAAAGTCGCCCACGTCATTGGCCACATCCTGTTGCTGCCGGCCCTGCCAGCGATCATCGAATTGCACGATGGCCTGATCGGGCAAGCGCAATCGCCAGGATCGCGCGATACGACCCGGCGTCAGCCCGTTGCGACAGGTTCCCGGGTAGGCATGCTCGACACCGCGCATCGCCTGGCCGCCAGCGCCAGTCGCGACCGATCGGTGTGAATCGGCGATTTCGCTGCGCGTGCAGCCGCAGGGATAGGCCAGGCCGCATCGGGTGAGCGAGTTCAGGGCATCGGCATAAGCCTCGAGTCGCTGCGACTGCCAGGTCGGGCTGTCGTCCCAGACCAGGCCGAGTGCTTGCAGCGTTGCGAGGATCGCATCGGCTGCGCCGGATTGCACGCGCGGTGTGTCGATGTCTTCGATTCTGAGCAGCCAGCGGCCCCGATGGGCTCTGGCGTCGAGCCAGGATGCGAGTGCCGCGACGATTGATCCGGCATGCAGCGGGCCGGTCGGCGAGGGCGCAAATCGGCCGACATACCTGGTCTGAGTGCTCATTGCGACGGCCCGCGCAAGCGGCTTGGCATTGATCTGACCACCGAGGTTGCCGATGCTGGCTGCGAGCGTCGATGGCCAATGAGCCGCGACTGAACGCGTGGCAACTCGAGGCGCGCGAGCCACCATTGCAGCGACTTGCCGCGGTCGTTGCGTCGCCAGGCATAGTGGAGCGTGGCCGCCGCGCGGGGTTCGGCGATTCGGCGTGAAATCAGCGAGCCGTTTGCGAGATGCGCCTGTGCAAGCGGTGCCGGGATCCAGCCGGTGCCAAGGCCTGCGACTTGCATGGCGATCTTTTGTTCGAGCGTGGCAACGGTGAGGGTGTCCTGGCCCGGCAGCAGGCCGGCGGTGCGAGAGGCCTGCAGCCGCGAGGTGCCGGCGAGCACGATCGCGCGGTGCGCGAGCAGATCCTGGGCCGACAGGGGCTCCTCGACGTTCGCCAGCGGATGATGGGGCGCCACGCAGAACACGAAGTCGACCGAACCGAGTGTGCGCAGGCTGAACCGCGTCGAGGCTTGCGCCTGATGCGGTGCCTCGTAGGGCGCGCCGATGATCAGGTCGGCGCGACCCTCAAGCAGCGCTTCCCAGGCGCCGTCGAGCACTTCGCAGGAAAACACCAGACGGGTGGGCGCGCGACTGCGATGAAAGTCGCGGATCAGCGGAATCAGGGCATCGAAATCGATGATGGCGTCGACACCCACACGAAGTTCGGGTTCGAAGCCGCTTGCCACGCTGCGAACGCGTCGCTCGAGGTCGTCGGCCGAGCGCAGCAGGCGCCTGCCCTCGTCCAGCAGCTCACGCCCGGCCGCAGTCAGTTGTGCGCGGGGTCCGCGCCGATCGAAGAGCAGCACATCGAGATCGCCCTCGAGTTTGCGCACGGTGTAGGTGAGCGCAGACGGCACCTTGCCAAGCGCGGCCGCCGCTGCGGCAAAGCTGCCCTTTCGCACGATGGTGTCGAGGGTTTCGAGGGCGTCGAGCGTGAGGGGCATCGAAGTATTCAAAAAATTTCAACTTGGCGTCGAAATGATACGCTGCCAGAGAATCGATTTGCGGTGCAGACTTCAGCGTTCACATCGGTCCACTGTCTGCCGGCCGAGTATTCACCCTCATTGGAAGACCACACCATGATCCAGATTCGCGCCGCAGGTGAGCGCGGCCATGCGCAACATGGCTGGCTCGATTCCTGGCACAGTTTTTCGTTTGCCGAGTATCGGGATCCGGCGCATATGGGCTTCGGCCCGCTGCGCGTCATCAACGAGGACCGAATCGTGGCCGGCGCCGGGTTCGGCACGCATGGCCATCGTGACATGGAGATCATCAGCTACGTGCTCGATGGTGCGCTGGCTCACCAGGACAGTCTGGGCAACGGCTCGGTGATTCGCCCGGGTGACGTTCAGCGCATGAGCGCAGGCACGGGTGTCATGCACTCCGAGTTCAATCATCTCCAGGATGCGCCAACGCATTTCCTGCAGATCTGGATCGAGCCTGACCGGCGCGGCATCGCCCCGGGTTACGACGAGCGCCACTTTCCGATGGCGCAGCGACGCGGCGTACTGCGCCTGATTGCGTCGCCCGACGGTGCCGACGGCTCGCTCACCATCGCTCAGTCCGCACGCCTTTACGCGGGGCTGTTCGACGGTGACGAGCAGGCACGATTGCCGATCGAGGTCGGTCGCAGGGTCTATGTTCAGATTGCCCGCGGTCAGGTCGCAATCAACGGCGTGACGCTTGGTGCCGGCGACGCCGCGAAACTGGTCGCCGAGCCGATGCTTATCGTCGACTGCGGCGTCCAGGCGGAAGTGCTGGTTTTCGATTTGCCCTGAGCCGGATTTTCAACCTGAAAGGAAACTGATCGTGATTCGTGTTGTCGTGTTTGAGTGTTCGGTCGGGGTGATTGCATGAGCCGCGTCGTCGTGGCATTTCATTCGGGTTATGGGCATACCCGCAGCGTGGCGCAGGCGGTGAAGGACGGCGCCGCGTCGGTGCCGGGCGTGAGTGCCGAACTGCTCGACGTCACGCAGACCACCGAGGCCGGTTGGGCTGCGCTGGCAGCGGCCGATGCCATCGTGTTCGGGTCGCCGACCTACATGGGCGGTGTGTCGGCAGACTTCAAGAAATTTGCTGATGAGAGTGCCAAAGTCTGGTTCACCCAAGGCTGGAAGAACAAGATCGCCGGCGGTTTCACCTGTTCGCTCAACATGAGCGGCGACAAATATTCGAGCCTGATGTACTTCGTGACCTTGGCGATGCAGCACAGCATGGTCTGGGTCGGGACTGGCTTGATGCCGGGCCGCCAGCCGGGGCATCCCGATGAAATCAACCGGCTGGGCTCGGCCATCGGGGTGATGGCCCAGGCCGACAATGTGCCGCCCGATCAGTCGCCGCCTGCGGGCGATATCGAGACTGCCCGCCTCTACGGCAAGCGAATTGGCGAAATGAGCCTGGGCGGCATTCGCTAGTGCCGCGCCTGTGATGCTTTGCAGGGCAGGCCGGTTCGCCGCTCAGGCCATCTCGGCGTTTGCTCATCCTGACTGCGACGTTTCCCGCGGTGAGCGGCTGAGGTATAAACCGTGGCGCGCAGCGAGGTGCCTGCGCACGCGGCAATCCGTCGCCCCACATCCTGACTACGCCCGTTCATGTCTGCTTTCAATACCGAAACCGTTCTCGAGGTTCATCACTGGAACGATTCGCTCTTCAGTTTCAAGACCACCCGCGATCCCTCGCTGCGGTTTCGCAATGGTCACTTTGTGATGATCGGCCTGCAGGTCGACGGCAAGCCGCTGCTGCGCGCCTACAGCGTGGCCAGCGCCAACTACGAAGAGCACCTCGAATTCCTGAGCATCAAGGTGCCCGATGGGCCCTTGACGTCCCGCCTGCAGCATCTGAAAGCGGGCGACACCGTGCTGGTCGGTCGCAAACCCACCGGCACGCTCGTCATCGACGATCTCACGCCGGCCCGCCATCTCTATCTCTTCGGAACCGGCACCGGGCTGGCGCCTTTCATGTCGATCGTGCGCGACCCCGAGACCTATGAGCGTTTCGAGAAGGTCGTGCTGGTGCATGGCGTGCGCGAAGTCAGCGAGCTTGCCTACGCCGACTATCTTCAGACCGATTTGCCCGCCAATGACTTTTTCGGCGAGATGGTCCGCGAGCGGCTCATCTATTACCCGACGGTCACCCGCGAGTCGTTTCGCAACCGCGGCCGGATCACCGAACTCATCGAGCGTGACAAGCTGACCGATGACATCGGTCTGCCGCCGCTGTCACCGGCCAACGATCGCGCAATGCTGTGCGGCAGCCCGGGGATGCTGGCCGATACCCGCATCCTGCTCGATGCCCGCGGGTTCACCATTTCGCCGTCGATCGGTGTGCCGGGCGATTACCTGATCGAGCGCGCCTTCGTCGAAAAATAGCGCTGCCCAGGCCGCGCCTTGCGGTCTCAGCGCCGTTCGCGCTGCGCCAGCAGCTCATTGGCCAGCAGGGCCGACAGCACCAGCGCGCCGCCTTGCAGGCTTGCGGCGCCGGGCTGCTCGCCGGCCCACAGCCAGGCCCAGATCGGCCCGAGCACCACTTCAAGCAGACCGAGCAGGGCGACTTCATACGGCGGCAGGTGGATGGCGGCGCGGACCATCAGCATGCAGGGCAATCCGAGCTGAAAGACGCCCAGGGCACTCAGAATGGCGATGTCGTGGACGCTTGCGGTCAGGGGCCATGCCAGCGGCAGGGTGACGGCCATGCTGATCACCGCGCCCAGCATCACCGCCGGCACCAGGTTCAGGCGGGCGCCGGTGCGCTTGAGCACCACGATATTGACTGCGGCCGCCATCGGTACCGCCATAGCGATCAGCATGCCTTGCAGGCCATCGCTCGAAAGGCCTTCCAGCGACATCCAGATCAGCCCGCCCGCGGCCACGACGATCGCGCCCCAGGTGCGCAGCGGCACCGGTTCGCGCAGCAGCGCCATGCCCAGCAGCGCCGCCAGCAGCGGTGAGGCGGCCATGACCACCAGCACATTGGCGACCGTGGTGCGGGTCAGCGCGACCATGAAACAGGTGAACATGATCGACCACATGATTCCGGACGCAAGGCCTGGCCAGCCCGAGGCTCGAACCTCCGACATCCAGCGTCCCCGATGGCTGATCGCCAGCGTTGTGATCACAAAGATCGCGCAGACCAGCGAGCGCCAGAAGGCGATTTCATAGCCGCGAGCATGGTCCAGGAGTCGGGTGGCGACGCCGGCTGTGCTCCATAAAACCGCGCACAGCACCATTGTGAGCAGCGCGCGCCGATAGCTCGGACTGGCGTGGCCGTGGCGCGGGGATCGGATCTCGGGGCTGGGGGCGGCTTGCACGCTGACCACGACGCGGGCCTTGGGGGTCGGATCATATCAGTGGCCGGGGTGACGATGCGGTGGTCAGGAGGCGCTCCGAGCCGGGCCCGGTCGCGGTGCGGCGGTAGAATCGAACGATGTCAGCCCCCCGCTTCGTTCACCTCAGAGTCCGATCCGAGTATTCGATCAGCGATTCGATTGTCCGGATCGATCCGCTGATCGAGGCGGCTGCGGCCGACGGTCAGGGCGCGTTGGCACTCACCGACAGCGCCAACCTGTTTGCCTGGATCAAGTTCTATCGCGCGGCGCGCTCGGGCGGTATCAAGCCTTTGCTCGGCGTGGACGCCTGGATCAGCAACCCGGCCGATCGCGAACGCCCGTTCAGAGCGCTGCTGCTGGTGCGCAATCGCACCGGCTACCGCAATTTGTGCCAACTGCTGTCGCGTGCCTGGCTCGACAACGAGTGGCGCGGCCGCGGCGAGATCGACCGCGACTGGTTCGATGCCCTGTCGCTCGACAGCCAGGGCGATCATGGCCTGATTGCCTTGTCGGGCGCCCATCACGGCGATGTCGGTGTTGCGCTGACGGCCGGCAACCTTGAGGCTGCCGCCGATCTGGCGCTCAAGTGGGAGGCCCGCTTTCCGGGGGCCTTCTACCTTGAGCTGCAGCGAACCGGTCAGCCTCAGGTCGAGGCCCATGTGCGTGCCGCGGCCACGCTGGCGGCCAGGCTCGGACTGCCGGTCGTGGCAACGCATCCGGTGCAGTTTCTGGCGCGTGACGATTTCCGGGCGCATGAAGCGCGCGTCTGTATCGCAGAGGGCGAGATCCTGGCCAATCCGCGGCGCGTCAGCCGCTTCGCCGAGACCCAGTATTTCTGCACCCAGCAGGAGATGGTCGAGCGCTTTGCCGACCTGCCCGAGGCGATTGAGAATTCGGTGCTGATCGCGCAGCGCTGCAATCTCACGATGGATCTGGGCAAGTCGTGTCTGCCTGAGTTTCCGACCCCCGACGGTCTGTCGATCGAGGCCTATCTGCAAAAGCTTTCCCGCGAGGGTCTCGAGTTGCGCCTGGCCCGCAGCTTTCCGGATGAGGCCAGGCGCAACGCCGAGCGCGGCCGTTATCTCGATCGGCTCGGGATCGAATGCCAGACCATCGTGAAGATGGGCTTTCCGGGCTACTTCCTGATCGTGGCCGACTTCATCAACTGGGCCAAGGCCAACGGGGTGCCGGTCGGACCGGGCCGGGGCTCGGGCGCCGGCTCGCTGGTGGCGTATTCGCTCGGTATCACCGATCTCGATCCCTTGCCCTATTCGCTGCTCTTTGAGCGCTTCCTGAATCCGGAGCGGGTCTCGATGCCCGACTTCGACATCGATTTCTGCCAGGACAAGCGCTGGATGGTGATCGAGTATGTGCGCGACAAATACGGCGCACAGGCGGTCTCGCAAATTGCCACCTTCGGCACGATGGCCTCCAAGGCGGTCATTCGCGATGCCGGGCGTGTGCTCGATATGCCCTACAGCCTGTGCGATCAGCTCTCCAAACTCATCCCGATCGTCCAGGCCAAGCCGCTGTCGCTGGCCAAGGCCCGCGAGGCCGAGCCGCTCTTGCGCGAGCGCGAAGAAAAGGAAGAGGAAGTGCGCGGCCTGCTGAGCCTGGCCGAATCGCTTGAAGACCTCACCCGCAATGTCGGCATGCATGCCGGCGGCGTGCTGATCGCGCCCGGCCAACTGACCGATTTTTGCCCGCTCTATCGCGCCCCGGGCACTGATTCGGTGGTGGCGCAGTTCGACAAGGACGATGTCGAGGCGGTCGGTCTGGTCAAGTTCGACTTCCTCGGTCTGCGCAACCTCACCATCATTCAGCTCGCGGTCGATTACATCAATCGCAATGATCCGCAGCGCGCGCTCGACCTGTCGCTGCTCACCTTCGACGATCCCAAGGCCTTCAAGATTCTCAAGGATGCCAATACCGCGGCGATCTTCCAGGTCGAGGGCGATGGCATGAAAAAGCTGCTGCGCAAGCTCGCGCCCGATCGCTTCGAAGACATCATTGCGGTGCTGGCGCTCTATCGGCCGGGTCCGCTGGGCTCGGGCATGGTCGATGACTTCATCCTGCGCAAGAAGGGTCAGCAGAAGATCGACTATTTCCATCCCGATTTGCGGCAATGCCTGGAGCCGACCTACGGCGTGATCGTCTACCAGGAACAGGTCATGCAGATTGCGCAGATCATCGCCGGCTACACCCTGGGCGGCGCCGACCTGCTGCGTCGCGCGATGGGCAAGAAAAAGGCCGAGGAGATGGCGCAGCAGCGCGCGATCTTCACCGAAGGCGCCGCAGCCAAAGGGCATGACCCGGCACTGGCTACGCAGCTGTTCGACCTGATGGAGAAATTCGCCGAGTACGGTTTCAACAAATCGCACACTGCGGCGTATGCGGTCATCACCTATCAGACCGCCTGGCTCAAGGCGCACTATCCGGCCGAGTTCATCGCGGCCACGCTGTCGTCCGATATGGACGACACCGACAAGGTCCATCAGTTCGTCAAGGACGCCCAGGACAACTCGGTCGTCATCCTGTCGCCCGACATCAATCTGTCTGGCTATCGCTTCGATCCGGTGAAGGCCGGTACGGTGCGATATGGCCTGGGTGCGGTCAAAGGGACCGGCGAGGGTGCGGTGCTCGACATCCTGCGTGCCCGCGAATCGGGGCCCTTTGCCGATCTCTTCGATTTCTGCGCCCGGGTCGACCGGCGCCTGGTCAATCGCCGCACGATCGAGGCGCTGGTGCGTGCCGGTGCCTTCGATGCCCTCGAGCCCGATCGTGCCCGATCGCTCGCCAATGTCGGTCGGGCCATGGACGATGCCGATCAGCAGGCTGCGGCCGCCGGTCAGTCGAGTCTTTTCGGTGACGCCGGCAGCGGTGCGGCGATGGCACCGCAATGGGTCAATGCGCCGCCCTGGGACGAACGTCGCCGGCTGCAGGAAGAAAAGGCGGCGCTGGGCTTTTACCTCAGCGGCCATCTCTTCAAAGGCTATGAGGCCGAGGTTCGCCGCTTTGTCAGGACGCGGCTGGCCGACCTGCCGCGAATGGCCGAGTCGGCGCACGGCGCGGTGCCGGTCACCGTTGCCGGCATCGTCACCTCGCTGGCCACCGGCATGA
>Ga0114962_10000814_pt1 | contig 27255 bp, 27 predicted proteins | sample C_130820_MF_Meta_FD_87017 | JGI IMG/M metagenome (GOLD analysis project Ga0114962, IMG submission 87017) | Freshwater microbial communities from Lake Croche, Canada to study carbon cycling - C_130820_MF_MetaG | ecosystem: Environmental > Aquatic > Freshwater > Lake | place: Lake Croche, Canada...
CTACTCCAGGTCTTCTGTTATTATTCGTAGCATTCTCCACATGCAAGAGGTTGAGTTGGCTAGATATCGCGTAAACAATGTAGTCAACAACGAAAAACTACGGGTTGATTATATGCGCAATCAGATTGATGAAGAGAAGTTCAAGGTACTTGTCCAACGCGAACATACCAAGTTTGAGAAAAAGAAGGAGATTTACGATGTCTTGACGCTACTCATTCAGTCCTCTACAGATATCATGTACCGGTTCGTGGATGAGCTAGAAACTCTCAACCGGCAAAAATCTATTTCTACCAGAACACCCTATGTTGCTCCATCTGATTCCAAATTGTGGTCCATCTTGGCGGAGATCAACCCTCTTGTTGAGTACGTAAACGAATGCTTGGATACAATTTCTAATACCTATAGTTCCGTTACGTTGGAGGTCAACATTCCTGTTGACTTTGCAAATTATCACTACAACAACGTTCTTACCTCGCGCAACAAAAAAGCAGGGAAAAAGGTAGCGACTCAACAAGCCGTAGCGACTGGACAAGCTGTAGCGACTGGACAAGCTGTAGCGACCAATCAAGTCATTGATTTGATGAACGATGATTAAAATTTTTACTATATTTACTATATTCAATGTATTCATTATTGCTTTTGATTTTTCATGTAACTAAATTATTCGTTATTTCAAAACATACCGAAAATGGCTGTTGTATTCTCTTATATTTTCCAACGTCGGTTCAAAGTCATAAATAAATGGATTGGAACCACAATCTAATAGCTCCAATGTATCTGGTAGATTGTTCAATGATGTTAAATCGTTGTTATAACAATCTAAATAACTTAGTGTAGGTGGTATATTGTCCAAGGAAGACAAATAATTATTGAAACAACACAATTCTTTTAATTGGGTTGGCAATTTTTCCAAACTGGTTAATTGATTAGAATGACAACCCAAATATGTTATTGTATTTGGTAATTTGTCCAATGACGTCAAATTGTTATTGTAACAAATAAGAATTCTTATGTTAGATGGTAAATTATCCAAGGAAGTCAATTGATTACTGTGACAATTCAAATAAGTCATTGTATTTGGTAATTTGTCTAATGACGTCAAATGATTGTTTTCACAATACAATGTTTTCAAATTTGTATACAAACAAATATCATCCGGAAGTTCAGTCAAACCTTGGTTGGATAAATTCAATACTTTTACTGTATAATCGGTCATTATTATTATTATGAATACAAGTGATAAAGTTTACATCATTTCATTTTTTTTAAAAATAATTAAAAATAATTAAAAATATGAATATAATATAACACTTGATAAATCAGAAATGGATACCTCTTTTGATACCTTGATAAATGGAAAATATTATTCTTTTCCAGATACATATGATGATTTAACTCCAAACAGAATGTATAAAACTACTTACAAAGGCAAAAATTATGTTAAAAACATTGCTCCAACAAATCAACAAGAAATAATACATATTCTTCCGCCTGGAAATAAAAATATATTCAAAGAAATGGAAGAAGCAGGACAAGTGGAAGATGATGTGGAAGACAAATTTGAGGATGATGACTATTTAGAAGTAGAAGATGAAAATAAAACCTACAACTTTAGTGAATATGATCCAAATACTGGAATATCTAATAATAATACTACTTTAGAAAACGATGAAAAAAAAGAATTATACGACATATTTAACGGCATAGAAAAAAATTTAGCAAAAGGGGGGAGAAAAGGAAGAAAAACGCATAGAAAAGGAAGAAAAACGCATAGAAAAGGAAGAAAAACGCGTAGAAAAGGAAGGAAAACGCGTAGAAAAGGAAGGAAAACGCGTAGAAAAGGAAGGAAAACGCGTAGAAAGAGAAGAAAAATCTCGCTTCTCAGGCATCAAAAATAAATATAATAGACAATATCATATTCAGACTTGTCGTATTTTATCTGCGACGTAAACGTAATTTTGTTGTAATTGCAAATTTGCCGTATCACTGTCGTAAATGAATTGTACGTCAACTTTTTGTCTATGTATTTCATTTTGGACAAATGATAATGGGGGCGTATTTTTTCAAAAAAAGCGGCAATTGTGTTTGTAAAAACTCCCTTTTTATAAGCATTTTTATTGAGTGTATAATGTTTTTCGTTTTTCATACAAATTCCATCCAAAAACGTATAAACATCCTCATTCATCACGGCTGATTTAAATATTTGAATAGACATGAATGAAATAAAGATAAATTGTAATTATATATTATCTTTATTTTTATTTTAGGTTTTAGGTTTTTAACATATTTTGTTTTCATTTATTTTCTAAATGGGTTAAGTATTCAATTTTTGAATCAAATTATTGGTAAACAAACCGAGCTCTATTTCATCCTCATGTACATTATAAAAAACCGTAATGTATTTACAAAGAAAGGGAATTACCTCGTATTTTTCTTTTTCTGTGAAAAGATTGGTTGTTTTGACAAAGAGGAAATAATTGTCTAAAATATCCATCACCGAATATCCCTTGTCGTACATTTTATACAACAATTGGATGGCGCGTTGCAAATTGTTTTCCTTCAAACATCGTGTGTATTCTTCAAAAGCCGTAAAACTTATATTGGTGCATACTTGGTTCGCCAATTCCAGAGTGATTTTTTCTTCCAACAATTTGAATTTCTCCATATAATTAATCAGTGTCTTGGCGGAATGATTGCATATTGTTAGTACAAATTCCGCTGCTTCTTCCGTAATGCTTATATTTTCGCTATGTTTGATCTTTTGCATGATTTTGTGTAAATTCTCCTTTTTCAAACAATTCAGTTTCATAATGATAAAACGTGATTGCAAACTTTCAATCACTTTTTGTACATTACTGCAGGAAGCAATAAAGTGTACATTGTGACTGTATTTGTCTATATAATTACGAAACACTTGTTGGCTCTGTTCATTGATAAAATCAATATCATCCAATACAATGATTTTCTTTTTGTTTTTAATACACGAACACGTCTGGCAAAATGTTTTCACGTCATTGCGATAATAATTGATTCCCTGTTCCTTCAAATTATTGATATAGAGGACATTTTCCTCTCTTTGTGTGGATGTCAAGCCTTTCTCTCCATAATATTCGCGTACGACCGCATTTAGAAGGGCCGTTTTACCGGAACCGGCATCGCCAATAAACAAAATATTCAGGTTGTCCATGGCTATCAATGTATTTAGTATTTCCAACAATTCCTCTTCCAACTCAAAATCGCGAAATACTTCGGGTTGAAATTTATAAACAAAAAGCGGCGATTCTTTTTTTTCTATCATTGTTGTCATATTTAATTATTCGTAAATAAGTATTTAAGCATTTCTCCTAAAATATTATTAAATTAAAAATGTCGGAAACATATTATCAAATCCTTGGCGTTTCAGCCAATGCAAGTGCAGACGAAATCAAAAAAGCTTATAGAAAGCTTTCTCTCAAATACCATCCAGACAGAAATAAGGACCCTGAAATGGTCTCCAAGTACCAAAAGATAAACGAGGCATACGAAACTCTTGGTGATGACCAAAAAAAGCGCCAGTATGATATGATGGGTCATCATGCCTTTTCTTCTGGAGGAGGAGGAGGAGGTGACCCTTTTCAGGACATGGATGACCCCATTAACGAACTATTTAAAAGCATGTTTATGCCCCATCCTGGATTCGCAGGAGCTTTCTCCAATGGAGGTCAGGGTTTCCCTTTTGGCGGAAACCCTTTCGGAGGAGGAAATCCCAATATTCGCATCTTTCGCAATGGTGTACCCCTCAATTTTCAAAATAACCTTCAAAAACCTAGCCCTATTGTTAAAAACTTGACGATACATATATCCCAGATTTTGCATGGGTCCAGTGTGCCTATTGAGGTAGAGAGGTGGGTTGTCCAAGAGGGTACAAAAGTATTTGAAAAGGAGACTATGTATGTGAAAATTCCATCGGGGATGGACGACAATGAAATCATTGTGATTCCAGAAAAGGGAAATGTAATGAATGATTATTGCAAGGGAGATATCAAAATCATTGTTCAAATTGTGAATGATACAGAGATCAAACGAAATGGGATGGATTTGTTTTACGAGAAAAAGATTTCTCTCAAAGAAGCCTTGTGTGGGTTCCATTTTGATTTAAAATATTTGAATGGTAAAGTGTATACCATTCAAAACAATAGTGGAAATATTATACATCCTGGGTACCGAAAAATCATTCCTCAAATGGGTATCCGGAGAGAAAGTGGCGACGTCGGTAATTTAATCATCGTTTTTCATATTGAATTCCCCGATTCCTTGACGGAAGAAAAAATGGCACAATTACGGGAGATTTTGTAAATTATTACGACTTCGTCTTTTGTGAACAATGGAAATATCTATTATTATTATGTATCTTTTATAGCGTACAGTTTCCCTGGGGTTGTTATTCCAATTGTTGTTCCAATTGTTGAAACATACAATGTATTATCAAAACCTATGGAAAAACCGGTTAAAGTTTGTGATTCAGAAAAAGTATCATCTGGTAAATCTTTACTCCATAAAGGGGTTCCGTCGGGACGAATCGCATGAACAAAACAATTGATTTGATTTCCTTTATCTGTTCCTATATAAATGGTTCCATCCGCACCAATACAAGAAGCTGTAACTATTGAATCTTTATTTACAGTATTATAAATACGAATACCATTACCTTCAGAACTTATTTTAAATAATTGAAGATTATTACTAGCATAAATATTATCTTTGTTATATGATATACTAGTATTTGTATAGTCTGATATACTAGTATTTGTATAGTCTGATGGTATAATATTATACGTCCATTTTGGTTGATTTAGATTTTTATCAGGAGGGTTTGGATCAAATGCATATATATTTTCATTACCAAACTCTACGTTAGAACCACAACAATAAATAGTATCATCATCACCAATACAAATATAACTAATACTGTAACTTAATAAAATAGAAGTCCACAAAGGTTTAACATCCCGATTCCCTCCTTCTTGGTCTGGAGAATATGCGTATAAATAATATCCAGGAGTACTTGAAGAAACACCAATATATATATTCCCGTTCTTTCCAATTCCTACACATGTTGTTGATAAACCCATGAATAAATTTGTAGACCATTTTACTTTCACCTTATTATGATCTTGATTGGAATCAATGGCTATTAAATTTGAAGAAATAGTAATATATATCGTTCCATTGTTTCCTATGCAAATGTTGTTTTCATTCAAAAATAAATGGGTATATCCATATACCCATAAAGGTTGGACATCCTCTCCAAGGTTATGGTTAGGAGAAAAAGCTTGTAATATATAATCTCCTCCTACAACATAAACGATTCCATTTTTACCAATGGCTATTCCAAATGTTTTGGAGTTTTGATAATCAGTTTGTTGTGATTTTGATGAAATTTTCGCTTTCCACTTCAGTTTCCCTTGTGGACTAATTGCAAATAAATAACAATCAGCTTGTGTCACATCATAACTATTGTAAGTATAAATAGTTCCATCCGCCGCAATAACTGGAGTAGATATAAAGGGTGAATCATTCGGATTTGTAAATGTCCATGCAATTTTGTCCCCTTTTTGTGGCCCACGTAAAGGAGATAACCGTGTGTTGGTACTATAAACACCACCACTATGTGGCCATGGACTGCAAACTTCATATCCTGTATCCTTAGGTAACAAAGAACATTGCCCTGGTCATGGCCCTGGCCCTGGCCCTGGCTTTTCGTGATGATGATCATGATGTACAATGTTTTCGGGTACCGGCACCTGTATGTATCCCTTTGGATTGTACAAATAAGGGTCATATCTACCTAAATAATTATAAAAGTTACCACACATTTTTTGCGGACCGCAAATCGTAGACAAACGATTCTTGGCACGGCGATTTGCCGTTGACTGCGCTCCCACACCATTGTTTCCAGGTTTGTATTTATTGTATAAATATTGGGGGGTGTTACAAATCAATCCATATTTGGGATTTTTGCGTCCTCCTACACCTACCTGTTTCTTATAAAAAAAACCATTTTGGCCAAAATAATAATTTCCATACTTGGGTCCGTTTCCAGGGAATTTTCCAGAAGGTGGTAAAATGGGTGTTGTCACTGTAAAATTATTTGTTTTTGTATACGGATAATTAATGTTGGAAAACATGTATATATATTCAATATATTTTTCTATTCCTTTTCTTTTCCCTTTCTAAAACTCGTATTTGAAAAAATCAAACTCTCGTTTGTGTTTTTGATAAACAATTTGTCGTGTTTCTTCGTCATAATAATCGCGGTAATGACGTCTTTCTTTCCTATATTCTGATTTATAAGACGGTAAATCATTCAAATCATAATCCTTTATACCAATACGTTTACAAACTTCCTTTATACCCTCGTGTAAATTTTCATAACGAATAAAATAGTCACATTTTGGTGTACCATTCTTCCCTATACAATTATGTATATCATTACATATCTTGTTTTTACAAAACTCTTTGAAGGCCTCTTTATTAAATTCATTACCTTTGAAATGAAATAAAGATACCATCTTTTCATATGGGTTTCTTACTACACAAAACTTAAAATATTGTTTGAATTTTTTATTACCTAAATTTAAACATACATCTTTAGTAGACATATGATTAAAATACTTGAAACCCTTTCCTTTTTCTCTAGTACCAACTATTCCATATTCAGAAATAGACTCGTCTCTTGTATGCTGTTGTACATATGTTTCGTTTGGATTCAAACAATATTTTTCAAAAAAAGCTTCCACCGATGTACCTGCCACTTTGTAATTTTTTATGTAAATAAAACGATAAATATGTGAAACCAAGACCATATATTTATTGGATATTAAAATATTTTCAAACTCAACATTTTTGACTCTATATATTTTCTTGAAAAGTTGACTAGCGTATCTTCCTTGAAGGAATTGTGTTTGACACAATATAAATAGAGTTCTCCGTAATCACAATGTATTCACTTCCACTTTTGTAAAATTTTACAATTGTACTTGTATACTCCTCCTCCGTCTTTACTAATAATTTTTCTCCCGTCTCCTTCACTCCCACCAACGCCTTTTCATCCAAAGAACATGTCCAATAATCTAGCATGATGGGTTTGTCTTCCACAATAGCCAAACGTGATGCATGTTTTAAAGTTACGTCTGAAGGTAAACGGTAATTCGGGTCAACAGTTGTACTTGGAATTGTCGCCGCCGATCCTGATGAAGTTTTATCTATCGCCGCAGTGCTCATTATACAAAAATAAATTATTAGTCTTTAAATACTTATTTATTTAATATTTATTTATTTTTGGTAGGGCAAAAAATAAATATCCTAATTTACGAATTTGTGAATTTATGAATTTGTGAATTTACGAATTTACAAATAGAAAGAATATAGTAATATATAAAGAAATCAAATATGAGTACAAATACATCCGTCTCTCAAAGTAATATTAAATATTCACTTCAAAACACCGATAATTATAAAAACAATATTGTTCATACAACACAACAAATTATTGAGAAATATACCATGCTTATCATTGAATATTTAAAATTCATTATTGAAAATACAAATATCAAAAACAAATCCTATTTCAAATTTATTTTGATACGCGGTATAGAAACCATCACCCATGTCTTTGATACTTTGCTTTATTACACAAAAAACTTGGATGTTTCTTATTACAACAGCCAAAAAGCCCTCTATTTTTATGTGGAATTTATTTGTCAAATTTTTGATACTCAACACTCTTATTTAAAACTTTCTTCCCGTGATGCCGTTATGTACGTATATAAAAAAACACTTTTTGAGCTCCACAGCGAAAAAAAGAAAACCATGTTTGGTTTGGATGACGAAGACAAGGAAAAACATACTATTTTGAACATTTACAACAAACTTTACAAAAATATTGTGTCTTATATTCTGAATTACAATGAATTCTTACAGCAAAATAACAAGGAAACAATACAAACTACTTTGAATATGTTTGAAAATGTCTGTGAAAAATTCAATGCGCATTGCGGAAGCGACGTCGCCAAAATCACAACCATTCATCATTTTGTTCAAGTAATTAATAGTTTTTCTATTGAACAAGTAAACATAGAAACTTATTTAGTGATTTTACTCCTTTTTTCAAAAAAAAATAACAAAAAAACAGTTAATAAATCAAAATTACATGATCAAGAACAATTGAAACAAACAATGGGGGATCTTGACACAGAACCATTCATTGAATGGCTGTTTACCTAAAAGTCATCGTCATGGTTTTATAAAAAAAATATTTATTATCCTAAGCGTATGAATTATCTAGATTTTTAGATAATGGAAGTTTTCTGTTTTCTGTTCAAATACTTGTATCAAAGAAGATTTCCTTTCGCCTGACCTTTTTCTTTTTGTTCTTATTCAATATCATTTGATCCCTTTCATGTGCCATGATCTTTTGACCAATTTTACCATATTCCACATAAAGGATATTCTTTAAAAAGTCATATATTTTTCCCAAAATATCTTCATCACACTTTCCTACAATCAAAACACTTCCTGTACGGAAAATCATAAAGGAAACCTCAAACAATTCGGGATTCGGTATTTCATTCTCTTTGGATTTCATAATACCCTCTTTTTCACTATAATATATCTTGCATTGAATTCCTGGATACGAACACGGATCGTATATACAATGTACATTGTATTTCATTTGCAAAATATCAAAGAATTTTTCACGATTGATATAAAATCCAGCATTGAAATTAGAATTAATCAATACTGTTTCTGTCATCATCATTCCAGGGTTATCCGGATTGTTCTTAAACTCAAGCTTATCTGTCAGATGTGGCTGCAATAACTCTATCATCATCTTACAAATCATTTCATATGATTCATCCAATTGAACACCCGGAATTTCCATTTTACCTGTATTGAATACCTTGACATGAAATTCTTTAAAGGTATTTACCACCTTGATTCTCAAAATAACCACAAAACAATTGTAAAAGGCACTCTTCTTTTTACATCGGTAACTCATCAAATCCTTCTTAGATATACCTACTGTTACCTTTCTTATGTCTTTAAACTTGATCCTCCCATTTGGATTATTAATACTCGTCATCACATACTCTTCATAATATTTTTCCTGTTTCAAATGTTCTTCTATTTCAGTCAATTCTTCCTGAAAAAGCGAATTGAATTTCATCTGTTTTTTTATGACACCATTTTCAGGTCGCGCGTATTCCATCACCGGTATTTTCCAAAAAATGGTTTTTAAATCCATTTCTTGATTCAAATAAGCTATTTTGGTCTTGGTGGATATGTAAATATCAGAAATCTTTGGACATTGATCATCTCCTACCATCATTATTTCTGTTGTTTCTACTTCTCCAATTTCTCCATCAAAATCCTCTGTTTCATCAGAACCAAGATCATATTTAGACAACGAAATAAAATCCGCCCATTCATTATCCACTCTGTTTTTAATATTGTTTTTATTTGATTTTTTCATATTGTTTTATTTTCACTGTATGTCTTTATATTCTTTAAGCTATTATTTAATTCAATTCTTTTTATAATAATTTCTATGATTAATAATATAAACATGGAAGTTTGTCATCCCTCGCCATCCTACATTCACGAAAAAGAAAAAAAGACACCGAAAAACATCCAACATTTGGTTACCCCTGAAAAATTTAGCAAAGACAAGGAATTTGATTTAAAAAGGAATTTTTTTGATCCCAATAAAAGTTCCCCCCCCAACGAATTCATGATAAAGTTATACAAACGTTTTTATCATTCTCATGAAACTGACTTCGTGGGTGTAGTAGGCAAAGGCGACGACAATTCCGAAACATTTTTTGATATTTTTAGTAAAAAATAATTTATATAATGCATGTTTTTACAGTCTTGAAAATGCATTATGTTTTCTACAAAATTCATAAAAGTATCGTTTACTATTATCGGTTTGTTACGTATAATATAATTTAAAAAATATTTCACCAAATTCTTTCTATCAATATTGTATTGACTACTTATATTCAGTATATTTTCCGATAGTATTTCCATCTTTACACCAGATTTTATAGAGAGAAATAATTCCTCCCAAACATTGTTGTCTATTATATTTATTTCCGTATCCAAAACATTTTGGTTTGATTGCATAAAATTCAACATACTACGAATATCCGACTTGAATAGTTTTTGAATATTTGCCAATTTTACATCGCTTACATTCAATTTTTCACTCGTAGAAACCGTCTTTAAAAAACCCAAAATTTCCTTTTCAGGCAACTGATTGAACCTTAACTTTAAAAATTCATTCTGTAATCCCTCATCTATACGGCTTATATAATTGCAAATCAAACAAAAACGCACCTGATTTGTCGTATTCTGTAATAAATAACGCAGCGCCTGTTGCGCATTTTTTGTCATATAATCTACCTCGTCCAAAATAACAAACTTCATCCCATTCTCAAAAAGCGGCTTTGAATTCACAAAACAACTTATTTGATTTCTAATAATATCTATCCCTCGCTCATCCGATGCATTTAAATGTATCATTAAACCTTTGTTTTTGTTATTTATCTTTTCTTGATACGCATTCACCAAATTGATAATCGTCGTCGTCTTTCCCGTACCAGGTGGACCATACAAAAGCAAATTAGGAAAATAAGATGTCTCTATTATGTTTTTCATTATTTTTTTATTATACGGATCCAAAACAATGTCGTCAAATTGCGTGGGTCTATGTTTTTCCACCCATGGACAATGTTCATTGTTGTTATGATTCATTTCTACTATTGTTTTACACTTTCATTTTTATACTCTTTTTTTTACGAATCATTTGTTTTATGAAAAAATTGAGACAAGAATTTCTTTTTCTACATTAATGAACTATCCCCTCTTTTCTCAAACAATCATGTCTACAACAACTGTTACTACGCCTACCTACTCTAATACTCAATCCGTCGGTTATTTAGAAATTATTTTGGGTCCCATGAAAAGTGGAAAAACATCACGCCTTATTCAATTATACAAACAATATACCTTTTGCAACATTCCATGTCTTGTCATCAACCATAGTTTGGACAAACGATACCATGCAACTCTTTTATCAAGTCATGATGAAATTATGATCCCATGCATTCAAACAACGAGTCTAAAGGATATTTGGGTAAACGAACCCGACAAAGATGTGTATATAATAAACGAAGGCCAATTCTTTGACGATTTATTGGAAGTTGTCTTGGATATGTTGGACAAAGGCAAGAAAGTCTATGTTTGCGGTTTGGATGGGGATTTTCGCAGAGAAAAATTCGGCCAAATCTTGGATTTGATTCCTCATTGCGACTCTGTTTCAAAACTTAAATCATTGTGTGGGATTTGTAAGGATGGAACCGCTGGTGTGTTTTCTATGCGATTGTCAGGGGAAAAAGAACAAACCATTGTCGGTGTAGATAACTATATACCTGTTTGTAGAAAATGTTATGTTTGTTGAAATTTATTATTTGCCATAAAATATATATAAAAAGGACTTAAATCGTAAAACATAGTTACTTTATAAATTTTGATCATGAATGATTCCGCTGCCGACGCGCCCCCCATAAAGGTAAAAAGAGGTAGAAAAACCAAAAAGGAGATGAACGAGCTGAAAGAGAAGGAGAAGGAAAAAGAAAAAGAAAAGGATAAAGAAAAAGAAAAGGATATTATAAATACAGTGATTGAAACCCCTGATATACTTGAAGAAAAGGAAGAAATGGTAGAGAATGTTATTGAAGAAATATTGGTTGATTCTACCAAGACCCAGGCTAAAAAACGAGGACGAAAACCGAAAGGAGGAAAAATCATTCAACAATTGATTCCTTCCAATATGAACAAGGAACCAAAACCGAGTGTTATTTTACATTTAAAATGTTCTGTAAAGGACTTGCAAAAACAACATTTTTCCCTTCCCGATATGGAACCTTTTTCTTTTAATAAAAACGATTTAGGATTTGAATTGTTGAATCATAATTATAAAAACGATAATTTAGACAATGATACCACACCTATTTATAATTTAGGATTGGGATTAGGTCTGAGTTTAGGTTTAAATACAAATAATATGGCGGATGTAAAAGGTGAAGACAATGAAGATGAATACAACGAAATAGACGAAGAGGATAAGAATGCATTTATCAAGGAAATATGGAAAAAATTAAAACAATTGGAACAAAAATTGCATTTAAACAATGTGGGAGATAAAAAATCAGCTTGTTTTTGGTGTACACATGATTTTGACAATCCACCGATTTATATTCCCAAACATTACATAAAGGATACCTATCATGTTTATGGTTGTTTTTGTAGTCCAGAATGTGCCACTGCTTTTTTGATGGAGGAAAATGTGGATAGTTCAACTAAATTTGAGCGTTATCATTTGCTGAATCATATTTATTCCAAAATATACAATTATACCAAAAATATCAAACCAGCACCTTGTCCTTTTTACATGTTGAATAAATATTATGGAAACTTATCCATCCAAGAATATCGTTGCTTGTTGAAAAACGATCGCTTGTTTTTGATTGTAGATAAACCACTCACACGTATTTTACCTGAGTTACACGAAGATAATGAAGATTTTATTATCAATAACAAAATTATACCTTCCAATGGGTTTCAAATTAAGAAGAAAATACAACGTAAATCTGTCAATAAAACAACCATTTTAAATGAGAAATTTGGAATCGGGGTATGAAAAAGTTTCTATAAAAAATACATACAATTGTGGATTATAATTATGGATTAGTAAAAGAAATTACAATTTTTTATATGTATATTTAATATATACATATGAATCCATCGCGTTTCAATCTAGGTTTAACAAATCCAAATACAAAGGGGTATATTTTTCCAAAAGGTAACAAAATAGGTGATCTAAAATCATCTGCATCCGGTTCGTTTACAAGAAAATACAATTTTTGTAAAAATTATGGAGCAGAAAATATTACTGAATGTACACTGAATCCAACTTGCTGTAAGAATATAAACATGGAAGTACCTGTACCAGTACCTGTACCTGTACCAGTACCTGTACCTGTACCTGTAAACGAAAATACTGTTTTGTTTGGTAGTTATTTAGATGACAATAATCATGTTCAAGCATTTTATACAGAAATAGCCGAGAATGGACAATGGACACAAGGAAAAAGAGTCCCTCCTCCAAGTAACGCATACGAAGACCCAGAAACAATTATTCTTGGTGTTTCTTTTTCCTCTTTCGGGAATGGTATCGCAGGAGGTTTTTATACTAATAATTATAATAACCACGAAGCCTTGTTGCTTTCTCAAAAAAACGGAAGTTCTTGGGAAATAACCACTATAAATCTAGATACTTCACTCCCTGATTTTGTACCTTATACTCAAGGTGGTTATTCACAATTTTCAGCTGTTTCTGCTTCCAGTAATGGAAACGCAATTGCCTGTGGATATTATGATTCTTCTTTAGCAGAAGGACGTGTTGCATTTGTAATAGACGAAGACAAAGTATCAAGTACATGGAACTCAACAACTTTTGTGGATATTAGTAATACTTTTTCCTTTTTGAATTGCGTTTCCACATCTCCTAATGGAAATGTTCATGCAGGTGGAAAATACAAAAATGTTGGAATTTACCAAGCCTTTCTTGTAAATAAAATCAATGGAAAATGGGATCCTACTGTTTCAAAAATAGAACTTCCCGTAGGTTTTGTTGAAGCTGAATCCTCTGTTACTTGTATTTCTTCTACTGATAACCATATCGTAGCTGGAGGCTATTATCAAGATTCTAGTGGGGTTCAATCCTTTATTGCATTAGATAACAAACAGGCTTTAAATACTTCACCAATAAAATTTTCTTTCAAATTCAAACCTGTATCAAAAATTACATGCGTTTCAATTTCTCCTGATGGATCAACAATCGTAGCAGGTGGATATCAAAGATGTACTTCTCCAATTCCTCAAAATAACATACCTATCACAACTTATTTATCGTTTCTTTTACATAAAAATGGGAATGATGGTTTTGAAACTACCGTAGTAACATTTACGAATGGATCAAGTGAAACACTGTCTTTTCCCAACAACCCATCCACTTTCATCACAAGTGTTACAGCATACAATGGAGGATATGCAAAAGCATATGGATATTATACGGATACTAATAACTCTTATCAACCAATGGTCATTACAAAAAAAAAAAATAGTTCTACTTGGGATAATAGTGCCAATATTGTAACAGGAATAAAGTCTATACACACTCCTAATACAATAAATTACAATGATGTGTTTTTTAAAACAAACTCGTTTAACAACATTGGAAATGTGCATGTTCCAGATACAAATACTATTTTGATCGCCAATAACAATAATCAAATAGCAACGGTTAAGTTGCCACAAGACGCTATTACTACTTATCAAAATGCGTTTGCCACAGCCGCAGCACATATTTAGTTTTTTCCTTGAACCCTCGTTTGAGTTTTCTCTCTTGTTGCTTTTTCAATAAAGGAGAAAAACAATATTCATTGTTTGATTCGTTCGTTTCCATTTCTTCTTCTTTTTTCCTTTTCCGAAAAAGTAACAAGAGAGAAACATTGGGTGTGGCGTTGGAATATATATAATAAAACAACTTAAAGAAACGCGAACCCGGACCCCGAAATAATATATAATAAAACAACTTAAAGAACGCCCACCCATGGTCTCACGGACTGTTTGCCGTTTTTCAACCCGGGCGGGAGCTTATGCATTGACATAAAAAAAATAATTCTGGTCGGGAGACGATAAAATCCCAAAATAGTGCCTTTTTTTCAGCGATTTTCAAAAAAATGCGATATTTTTCCCAAAAGTATTTTTGACTTTTCGTTTTTGGACATTTTTTATGTCCATTTTCTGAAAGTCCTCAAAGACTTTTGGAATTTTTTTCATTTGTGACCATAATGAAAAATTAGCGTCTGGTTACCAAAAAAATAATTATTGAATTGTTACGATAAATTTTATTTTTTTTAAAAAAAAGAATTTAGATATTTTTTCTAATGCTACTTTATGCTACCTCAATGCTACCCCAAAATATGCACTGATGAACTTTACTGTCAGTGTTGTGACTATAAATGCTCACGAAAGTTCCTTATGGAGCAACATGAAATGACACGAAAGCATATTTTTGCTAAAAAATGCTATAAAATGCTACCAAAATATGAAAAAAATATGCAAAACCAATTATGCTTTTGTGGAAAAAAATATATTCATAAATCAAGTTTTTTACGTCACAAAAAAATATGCAAAATATGCAAAAAATATGCAGAAGATGGCGCTGGCTCACTGGAAGAGCAAAAAATGGCGGAAGGTGGAGAAAAATATGACGATAAACTAGTGGAGATTTTGAAACAGAATCAAGAATTTCAAAAATTGTTGGTTGAACAAAACCGGCAAATTATGGATCTATCGCGACAGCAAACTGTGATTCATAATAATAATAATAATAATTTGAACTGTAACAACACCATAAATAATCGTTTTAATTTGAATGTGTTTCTTAATGAGAATTGCAAGGATGCGTTGAATATAAGTGAGTTTGTGAATTCACTGCAAATTACGTTTAGTGATTTGGAGAAAGTGGGTGATGTAGGTTTTGTAGATGGTATTTCCAGGATTTTGATTCAAGGGCTCAAAGATTTGGATGTTTGCAAACGACCCATTCACTGCAGCGATTTAAAGAGGGAAATTATGCACGTCAAGGAAAACAATGTCTGGGAAAAGGAAGACGAAGAAAAAACCAAAATCATTGAAGCGATAAAAACAATTGCGGATAAAAATATAAAGACGATACCTGAGTGGAAACAAGAGAATCCCGAATGCCGTGATAGCGCGTCCAAAAAGAGTGATCAATATTTGAGAATTATGGGACAGGCATTAGGTGCATGCGACAAGGTAAAAGACAACGAAAACTACCAGAAAATCATAAAAAAGATGGCGAAAGAAGTCGTTATTGATAAAACTATTTAATGTAATAATATGTCTTCTTATTTTGCAAACATATTATTACCAAATTTCATTCGTCGTAATGTTGTAATACATACCATCCCCTTTTTGGATTCCATACATTTCTTGAAATCGCTGAGATCTGGACAAAACGCAATTGACACGGTATTTTGATATTGTATGAAGATTGTTGTCTATTTTACCAAGCATTTCTGTTGCTTGCAACGTGGAACGCCACTGTTTCGCGTAATAAAAATAAAATTCATGAAGAGCCTGTGCGATTTCTTCTTCTTTCTCTCCCTTTTCTACTTTTAGATAGTGACACAAGGCATCCTCCGCCAACAAAAACCCGCTTATGTCTGCTATGTTTTCTCCCATGTTTAGTTGAGCAGGGATTTTATAATCGTCCCTCTTGGCAAATTCCTCGTATTGTTTTTTGACTGACTCTTGTTTCTCCTTGTATCTTTTTCTATCTTCGTCTGTCCACCAAACACGATAATTTCCCTTTTCATCATACTGATATCCATCGCTGTCAAACGCATGCATCATCTCATGACCAATTGTCGTGCCCAACTGTGCGAAATTATACGCCGGTGATTTTTCCATATCCGTAAAAGGTTTGTTCAATATAGCATTCGGTAAAATCAATTCATTGCGATTCACATTGTAAAAAGCATTCACATCAAATGTATTCAATTCATCGTCACGTAACCAATAAGCTCTAGAGGGGATATGCTTACCTTCTCTCTTGCATTTCTCGGCAAAGTTCCATTGATTGTATAAAATTAAATTTTTGAAACCATCGTCTGGATAAAAACTGTTTATAGTAGTAGCGGGGTCGGGTTCAAATTCATCTTTCCAACCCACCGCAAAGGACATTCTCTCTAATTTCTCCATCGCTTGACTTTTTGTTGATGGATGCAACCACCCATTTTTTTGCATGCGGTCTTTAAGTACCTTTTTAAGTATATTTATCAGGGATATGGCATACTTTCTCTCTTTGACTTTTTTATAAGAAGCCAAATATTGTTTGTTTAATTGTGAATTAAGAATTATCTTTGTTAAAGAGAGGGCTCTTTTTTCCTTTGTTTTTTCGGGAAGGATGATGTAGAATTGGGAGAGAAAGTCTTCGCGGATTTTATAAAGAGTGGTGTGAAAAGTAGTGGCCATTTTAATGATTTGGTATATCCAATAAGGTCGCCATCTTTCGCTGTTCCATGTTTTCAAAAGGCGCATAGCAAAACGAATATAACGGGGATTTTGTACGAGGACATAAGACGGTGTTTTCATACCCATTTGCTTGAAAAAATCATGCAAATCAAATGCACAATGGGTTTCCAACTCTTCTGGATTGTACTTGTGATATATTTTGGACATAGTGAATGTTTCAATCACATTCATTGTTTTTTCTATCAGGGATTTTTCAATATCAAAAATATGGGCGACATGGTAAGGATGATTTTTTCCCAAAACGACTGAAAAAAGGCGTTGGTAATATTGAATCAACGCGCGTTTTATTTTTGGATTTTTATATGCGTTTTTATCATCCAGCGTAAACGATGTGGCAGCGCCTTGACCCCCACCTTCCAAGGTGGAAATAAAATATTGGTTGTTTTTTGGATCCTCTTCCACATCATAATGAACAGGAGAAATAAAACCTTGTCTACCTAACCATATTAAAAGTGTATATACATTTGTTTTTTGACTGCATATTGTGTCAAGATGGTCAATTTGTTCCAAAATATTTTTTTCAACAGATGCATCGGTTGTATGAAGCATTGAATCGTATATTTTTTCCAATGGTTTGGATTGTTGTACAAGAGTGACCAATTCACGGTTTACAATGTCTTGCATTTCAAAAAAAATATTGATTTCTTGTGTATTTTCTTGGGAAGAATGAAAATCAATCCATGAATGATTAATAAAACTATAATAATCGTTTTTCAAAACTGAATCGCTTGGGTTTTTCTCCTCTCTTTGACGAATTGTTTTGGATTTTTTTCTCTCTTTTACCGATTTTGAAAAAATGGATTTGTTCTTTTTTGTTTTCATTTATTATATTTTTCTTAGGAGGAGTTCTTATAATAGATATGGATTATATTTCATTCGTATGTTATGTTTTTTAATTTTTGTTTTTTAATTTTTGTTTTTTAATTTTTTAATTTTTATTTTCTTTTTCTTTTTCTTTTTCTTTTTGATTCTGTTTTTCCGTATATTGTCTCATAGATTCATCTAATTTATAACGTATCTGTTTGTATATTTCTTGATTTACTGATTTTATAATTTCTGGTTTTTGTTCTTTTGGTTTTATTCCCATGAAATCCTTTATTACTAAAATAGGATCATAACCAAGTTCTGCTAGTTTTTCACCCGCCTCTTCTTCTGTATAGGTTGTTTGTCGCATAATTATTTGTATTAATTCATCTGTTGCCACTTTTTTATTCATTTATGAAATAAAATAATTTATTTTTTAAACAATATTAAACGAATCACACTATACTATCCAAGAAATGTCTAAAAATATAAAATTCAATTTGGAGCCATTACTAAATGATATTCAAATTCAGATAAACAAAGGGTTAAGTCATGTTTTGGAAGATTTTATTGATTCGTATGAACAATACAAAGAAACACACAATCATATACTGAATTTACCTTTGGTAAAACAATTACAACTAACAGAGAAAATAACAAAAGAAATTCTTGATGAAAAATATGGAACGAATTATAACATTGTAAGTAGGCAAATAGAAAAAATTCAAATATTGAAAGAGGAGATTGATTTGTTGAAAAAGGAATTAGGTGAACTACGAGAAGAAAACAAGCGTCTTCTTGGTTTAAAACAAGATGAAAATATTACAATTACGATTGAAGAACCCGAAGAAGTTGTATTTATAAAAGAAGAAAAGGAAAAAGTATATCATAAAATTTTGGATACAGAAGATGATGACGATATGGAAGATTCAATAAAAACCCAAAATACAGATTTGAAAGCATTGTTTCATTTGATTAAAAAAGAACCGGAAGAGAAAGATATAGATACAAAAAAGGATGTCGTGGAAGACGAAGATACGGTTTTGGCTCCACCTTCTGTAAAGGTGGAAGAAGAGGAAGAAGAAGAGGAAGAGGAAGAAGAGGAAGAAGAAGAAGTGGAAGAAGAAGAGGAAGAAGAAGAAGAGGAAGAAGAAGAGGTGGAAAAAGAGAATTTGGCTCCACCTTTCGTAAAGGTGGAAAAAGAGAATTTGGCTCCACCTTTCGTAAAGGTGGAAAAAGAGAATTTGGCTCCACCTTTCGTAAAGGTGGAAAAAGATACGGTTTTGGCTCCACCTTTCGTAAAGGTGGAAAAAGAGAATTTGGCTCCACCTTTCGTAAAGGTGGAAGAAGAGGAAGAAGAAGTATATCAGGTAGACATCAAAGGAATTTCTTATTATACTGACGATAATAAAAACGGTAAAATATACAAGATAGAAGAAGATGAAGAGATAGGTGACGAAGTTGGAATTTTTGTCAATGGAAAGGCAAAGTTTCACAAAAATAAATAACAGAAACAATATAAAGGGAAAACAATAATAAAAAACACATACGGATATGAATACAATATATGATTTTTTTATTATTGTTTATGATTTTTTGGAGAAACAATTTGTAGATATTACTTCAGTTGCAGAAACATATTTCTTTGAATATGGTTATGATGCTATTTTGATTTATAGCAAACTACAAATATTTTTGACCCCTTATTATGTGGTGGCGAAAGATTATATCACAAAGCAGTGGAATAATATTTTTCCTTCCAAAGAAGAACCGAATATTGAGTTTATTAAAAATGGCCAAACAATTTTTTCTATTGATGAGAAAAAAGTAAGAAACGATGAAACTCTTTTACCTACCGAGTATGATTTTATTGTTTATACAGATAAAACCAACAAGGTTTTGTACAAGACATTCCCAGATAATTTTGATTATGAAGTATCCAAAATAAAATTCTTTTTTATAGAATTTCAATACGATGATGATATTAGAAGGGCAGAACTATCTTTGAAAACGGATACATATAATTATTATATAGTGAACAATATAATGGATGCACCTTTTATAAAGTATTTTTTACAAAAACACTATCCTGATTCTTATGATGAATCAAATACAGATTACACATTGGAAATTCTTGACAATACAGTAAGCAAATTAATGATAGACGAAACGCAATATCTACGTATTTTAGCAAATAGTTATAGTTTAGATGAATAAAACAAAATAATAAAGAAAAACAACATAAAAAAAAATTGAATAATAAACAATAGACAGATGGTATCTCTAGAAAAATCAGTGACAATGAATGAATTTCATAAACTATCGGATAATTGGTGTTTGTGGGCCCATTTACCTCAGGATATTGATTGGAGTATACAAAGTTATAAAAAGATTTATACCTTGACAACTGTAGAGAAACAATTGCGGTGACGGAAACTTTACCAGATATTTTGGTAAAAAACTGCATGTTGTTTCTTATGCGTGAAGGTATAAAGCCAACCTGGGAGGACCCGAAAAATAGGAATGGAGGTTGTTTTTCTTACAAAGTTTCCAACAAAAGTGTATATGAAATATGGAAGGAATTGACATATGTTATTGTAGGAAATACTGTGAGTAAACAAAATTTATTTGTCAACTCGGTTACTGGGATTACCATCTCTCCAAAAAAAAATTTTTGTATTATTAAAATTTGGATGACGGATTGTGCAAATCAAAACGCATCTATTGTGAGTGATGATATTAAAGGGTTATCGCCTGTAGGATGTTTATTTAAGAAACACAATCCTGAATATTAACTCAAACTTTTTTAAAAATGAAAATGAAAATGAAAAATAAAATAGGTTTAAAAATTATTTTTTTATATAAATAAATAATATAAAAAAATGGCAATCCGGGTTTTGAACAATGTTATGGAGACCCCTTTAGTAAAAGGTGAAGATACTTATTATGGCTTTAATGTAGAAGTAGTTTCACTACAATTATCAAAAAGTGTAACTCTTCAAGTAACAGCGGCTTTTTTAAATAATGGAGTTTTAAATTCAAAAACTTTTAATGACGGTACCTACAACTACAAGATATTGAAAACTGTAGTTACAGGTGATGATTATAATAATTGGGGAACAGATGATAGTTACATTGTTACTTATGTAAAAAATAATTTTGATAATATTATTGCTTCTCAAATAAATACAGGTTCTCATTTACAACGTGGTCCTGGTCCTAGTGGACATCTTGGTGTCAATGGACATCTTGGTGTCAATGGACATCTTGGTGTCAATGGACATCTTGGTGCCAATGGACTTTTTGGTCGTGGTCGTGGTCGTGGCAATGGTTTTGGAGGAAGAGGACATTTACTCTAAAAAAGATAATATTAAAAAGATAATATAAAAACTTTTGTTAATAAATATTCATATGCTTATTAACAAAAAGAAATATCATATCAACGATGACGAATTTAAAAAAATGTATCATGAAGAATACAATAATTTGAAAATACTTGATAGTTTAGGCGAATACGAGAGAATTGTATCGTTAATAAATGAACTGGGAAAAGAGTTATCTATACCTATATGTATTTTTGAAAAACCAACGCATGGAGGTTTCATACCTATTCAATGTTCTACAAATTTTGATAAAATATATTTAATGAATATTCATGAAGAACATAAAGAAAATATAAAAAAAAACATAACGTATCGTACGATATATAACATTTTTTCTTTACATGAAAACACGGATGCAGTCTTGACAAAAGAACAAACTATTCTATTTTATGAAAAAGTTGCGGATATAGACTATGATTTTGTAGAATTTTTTCTTCCCATTGTAATTACAAAAACCGAAGCGAAAACATTTGAAATATTGAAAAACTTGTATGATCAAACAAACATATATCATTTGTCAAAAAGTGATTATTCTGTTTTTATTCCACCTTCTCTTGGAAAACAATTCAATGATTCTTTTCTTTTTTATATCCATACATCTACTCATGTTGGATTATACAACGAATTGAATTATGATAATTTGCTACATCTTTGCATCATGGTAAAAAATGGTGGTCCTGATTTTGAATCCATGTTACGAAAAAACAAAGTCTATATTGATAGATGGACTATTTTAGATACGGGAAGTACAGATGATACAATAGAAACGATAAAAAAAGTGTTGGGGGATAAAAGGGGAGAATTATACCAAGAACCTTTTATTAATTTCAGAGATAGTAGAAATCGTTGTCTTGAATTAGCTGGAAAAAAATGTAAATTTACTATCATGTTGGATGATACCTATATAATAAACGGTTGTTTGAGATTGTTTTTGAATACGGTTCGTGGAGACCAATTTGCTGATTCCTTTAGTATTTTTATTCATAGTCTTGATTCACAATATGCATCCAATAGAATTTCAAAGACAGAAAGTGAATTGCGTTATAATTTTCGTGTTCATGAAGTTATTAGAGAGAAAGATAATATAAATGTCATCATTCCAGACAAGGATAGTTTTATAGAGGATAAACGGTATGATTATATGGAAAAAAGAAGCAACGAAAGAAAAACATTGGATTTGCAGTTATTATATGAAGAATTAGAAGAAAATCCAATGGAACCGAGAACATATTATTATTTAGCTCAAACATATAATACATTAGGAGATATGGAAAAAGCTTATGAATTTTTTTTAAAAAGGGGGGAAATAGTGAATGCTGGATTTATTCAAGAGAGAATAGACGCCCTTTTTGAAGCAGCGAGAATAGCCAATTTTCAATTAAAAAAACCATGGAAGGAATGTTTGGATTTGTATGAACGTGCTTACAAAGCAGATGAATCCAGACCGGATTCTCTTTATTTTATTGGTGTACATCATTATCTTGAAGGTAATATGAATTTAGCCTTGCCATATCTCAAGAAAGCATTTGAAATTGGTTTTCCAAGACATTGTCAATATAATTTAAAACCTACTTTGTCGTTTCATTATTTACCGAAAATATTATCAAAAATATGTCATCATTTGAATGAATTTGAATTGGGTGAATCTGCCGCGAAATTTTATTTACAAATGAATAAACCAGACAATGAGAATGATTACAATGAAATAGTATCGTGGTATAATATTTATGAAAAACTAAATAAATACAAAGGTCCATGTATTCCAAAAAAAACAATAAAACCTCTTTTTGTCTTTGTGGCAGACGGAGGATTTGAACCATGGTCTGGAAGCAATATCTTAACAAAAGGGGTAGGAGGGAGTGAAACATACATTATTGAAATGGCGCGTTATATACAAAGAGAGAATACATATCAAGTCGTTGTATTTTGCAATTGTTTACAAGAAGAACTTTTTGAAGACGTTTTATACAAACCATTATCTGGATATTATGAATATGTAAATACACATATTATAGACCATTGTATTGTAAGTCGTTTTTCTGAATACCTACCTGTCACATTTAAAGGATGGACGGAGAATGTATATTTAGTTGTTCATGACTTGACACCATCAGGAATAGTCATTCCTTTTGACAAAAAACTGAAACAAATATTTTGTTTGACGGAATGGCATGTAGAATATTTCACAAAATTTTTCCCTTTATTGAAAAATATAACAGTACCATTTTATTATGGTATTGATTTTGATAAATTTCATATGGGAGAACAAGTTCAAATGGGAGAACAAGTTCAAATGGGAGAACAAGTTCAAATGGGAGAACAAGTCAAAAAAGAACCTTTTAAATTTATTTATAGTTCCTTTCCCAATCGTGGTCTGCTTGTTTTGTTGCAAATGTGGCCTTCTATAATAGAATTGCAACCGAAAGCGTCGCTTCATATTTTCTGTGATGTAGATGGGAAATGGGTTAACAATGTTGCAAAAGAACAAATCGTAATCATAAAACAATTGTTGGCTCTATATAAAAACAATCCGGACTTTCATGTCTATTATTATGGATGGGTAAACAAACAAACACTTGCAAATGCATGGCTGACAGCAGATATATGGTTTTATCCATGTACATTCAAAGAGACATTTTGTTTAACAGCCTTGGAAGCAGCATTGACCAAAACATTCGTGATAAGCAATGATTTGGCAGCATTGCAAAATACAGTAGGTAACCGTGGTATTATTGTTCCGGGAGATCCCTATACAAAAGAATGGAAGGAAAAAGCATTGGCAAAAATAGCATCCATTATTAAACCTAGTGATATAAATGAAATGTTGACTACAATAAAAAACCCACTGATAGAAAGAAATTATGAGTGGGCTATAAATCTATCGTGGGAAACCCAAGCCAAAAAATTAATGACAAAATATATTGTACCTCATAGTAACATTCAATACAAAGGATTTTATTCTCCCACTCATCAAACGAAACACATGAAGGAAACATTTTCATCAGTTGTCCATTATTTCAACAACGAGTATAAAAAAGATGGCTGCTTTGAACCCATACGCATTTTAGAAATAGGGACATATGCTGGTAATACATTGATACAATTATTACATTTGATTAAACATTCTACTGGTCTAGGTATAGATGCATGGGAAAACAGCACGATAACAGAAAACAAAATATACAAATACATGGAGGAAAATGAAGTTGAAAAAGCTTTTTACAAAAACATTTGTAATGCAGGAATGATGAGAAGAATCAAAGGGATCAAGGGTGATTCTACAAAGATTTTGACTTCTATATTAAAAAAAAAAGAATTGTATGATTTGATTTACTTGGATGGAAGTGAGGAAGAAAATGAGTTTTATTCCGATTTACTATTCTCGTGGCAAATAGTTAACAAGGGTGGATATCTTATAACGTCATCTCTAAATGGAAATGGAATAAATGGAAATGGAAAAGAACGTCTAATTAGGGGTTTTCTAAATAAATTTCATGAAGAAGTAGAATATAAAAACCTGAATGAAATTGTGTTTCTTTATAAAAAATTATAATTGTAAAAGTGCATCTATAAAATTGGAAGCGTTTAATGAACCCAACCCTGTAGCAATATCATAAAATATAGTTGCATTAAAGCTTCCATCAATACCACTTGTAATATCATAAAAACAATTTCTATAGGCATCTTTTGATGTGTACAAATTTTTGTATAAAAATGTCTGCAAGTTACTATTATTGGTTTTATCTGTAAAAGTTGTGATGGCCGGTTTTCCTGAGTTATGTCTATTTTGAATACCAAGAGATAAAATACCAGCACATATAGGTGTAGATACAGATGTTCCTCCTGCAATATAAGGAATATTATTATAAATAAAATAAGTACCAGTATTTACATTTGCTATAGCACTTATATCAGGTACACATCTTTTGTCAACCTTTATTAAGGTATCCAAACCTGATTGGTAAGTTGGTTTCAAATAAACAGTAGAAATACCACATCCTGCGCTAGGCCATGTTGTTTCTGTTCTAGTACCGATAATACTTGTTAACGATGTTCCTCCACATGATAAAACATTTGGACAAACAGACGGAAAGGCTGCATAATTATAATCACCAGATGCAGCCAAATAACAAATAGAAGAATTACGAAAACAAGAATCAAGTTCTGTTTCCTTTTTATTTTCTTCCATTCCCCACGACAAAGAAACAATATCTGTAGTACCAAACGAAGAATAATTTGCTGACCTGGTAGACGTATTTTTTGTTATACTGTTTGCAAAAGCTATTGCAGGATATAAATCATTATTACTATCTGATTTCGCTTGAATAACGCGAATATGTGCGTTTGGATTCATAGCATAAGCAAGTTGAACATCAATACATGCTTCCGTTTGCCAACCTACTGTACCTGTTGCCATAGAGCTTGATGACATATTAAATATCTCCAATATAGGTGGGTTCTTTGAACCTGTTGGATAAATATTAAAATTACTGCAAAATTTATTTAAATCACTTTGCAACTTTGTATAACGATATGCAACAACAATAGTAATGACAACTTTTTTTTTTCCAGATAGAGTAGGAACCGATTTTATGTTATAAGCTTGACCAATTTGTTTTGGTGTATAACTAATATTCGATATTCCAAAAGGTTGAATTTCTCTTACTGGGCGAATTTGGGAAAACGTACGGTTCATTGAAGTGTCTTGTGCCATTTTATATTATGTTTATAATTTTTAATTATCAAAAATAATAAACCTTGTATGGTTTGTTTTATTCATTGGGGAACAGGGAAAGGACGTTGGTTTTTTTGTATAACAAGTGGTTCGGGTATAAAAACAGGTTCCTTTTCAAAAATATTGGCGTCACTTAAATGTTTCAATTCAGGTACAAGTGGTGGTTCTGGTTTTACTAAATTGGTAGAGTTGATTCCAAAAAGAAAGGATTCAATATCCGCTGCATTGTTGGATAACTTGTTCCACGGCATTTGTCCTGCTAAGATTCCGTTGCCTGGCAACCGCGTATCATAAGCATAACCATTTGCTGAATTTGTATAACTCAAGTATTGCGATGATTCATTATAGGAACGTTGTTGCAATAAATAATTACCAAAGGTATTGTTATTTCTGGTTGATGCCATATTATTATATATATCTAATATTTTATATAATAATAAACTTTTACTTGCCTTTAAAACTTTAACTAGAGATTTTCAATAAGTTTTTTGAATTCTTCCAAAAGTTCACTAGATATTTCTCTCTTGGATAAGAATTCACAAATGCATTTATGTAAAAGATAAAAGGTATCATAAGAAAAGAGGGCTGTAAAAACATGGTCATATTCTATGTTGGATTCAGGGAATCTTTTTTCTTTGAAGAACAAAATGATTTCATTAAAAGATTGGTATTTTTCAAGAGATGTCCACAATTGATTCATAATGGTAACTATCTTTGTATCGCAAATATCTTCACTGCGAAAAACACTCAACAATTCATGGCGGTACAATTCGTCAATCACTAAATTCAATTCTTCGTCTGTATATTCTTCTGGTTCCAATCTTTTTTTCTCAAGCAATTCTTCTTTGATATCATGATACTTGACCAAAAAATCTATGTTGTATTCTATTTCCGTCATATTCTATTAGTTATACATTAAAATCAATAAAATATATATTTATTTTTTACACAACAAAGCAAATCGTTAAAAACGACGTTTTGCTTTTTTTGGATCAACCTTTTTCTACAAGGTTTTGCTTTTTGGATCAACCTTTTTCTAAAAGGTTTTGCTTTTTGGATTTTTCTACAAGGTTTTGCTTTTTGGATCAACCTTTTTCTAAA
>Ga0114962_10000815_pt1 | contig 27192 bp, 30 predicted proteins | sample C_130820_MF_Meta_FD_87017 | JGI IMG/M metagenome (GOLD analysis project Ga0114962, IMG submission 87017) | Freshwater microbial communities from Lake Croche, Canada to study carbon cycling - C_130820_MF_MetaG | ecosystem: Environmental > Aquatic > Freshwater > Lake | place: Lake Croche, Canada...
GGGTAAGGCTGGGTAAGGCTGGGTAAGGCTGGGTAAGGCTGGGTAAGGCTGGGTAAGGCTGGGTAAGGCTGGGTTGGGCTGGGTTGGGCTGGGTTGGGCTGGGTTGGGTTGGGTTGGGTTGGGTTGGTGGGTCTTAAAGCTCCGGACTGATGTGGCGGTTAGAGGTGGCGGGCAGGATGCCCGCAGCACGTGGCCCGGGCATCCTGCCCGGAGCCTCCAGACAAAAAAGATAGTCCCGATTCAACGCTCCAGTGCAGCGGAGGTGCTGGTGGTAAGAAGCAAAATGGAATGGGTTGCCGCGGCGTTTTTTAGGACAAATTTGAGGCATAGAAGGGGATTTTGCGCGTGAGCTCATTCGAACGATTCCACGGTTGAGGTGTAAGAGGATCTTGATCGATCAGATCTCAGGGCACCCGAAGAAGGGTCTGCCATAAAATCCATAACTCTGCCTTGGACCGTGCGTTCCGTGGGATTTCGCCAGTTTATTTGCAAGCAGTCAGTCAGGCTGCTCGCTGCGCTGGTTCGTGATTTCCACCGTCCTTTCTGGATTAGAGCGTGGCAGCGCGAGCCGGTTCGCCATCGCTAGACGCGCAGGCCCAGCTGGGGTGGGGGATGGAACCCGCGTATTTGCGGTGCAGAAGATGAGGGGAAGTCCGGAAATTTCCAAAAAAATTGGCGTTTGGAATAAAAATGCAAAAAAATGAAATTAGGGCTTGCAAGGGTCGCGCTGGCCCCTAAGGTCGCCGCCCCACATCGCAACTCGCCGCCGCAAGAACGGAGCGGGTTGCTACATCAGGGAAAATTTATCGGGTGCAGCACCGGAAAAAAGGCTCCTGCGAGGAATCTCGCTGGCGCACCGGTTTGTCCCCACGGGAAAATCAGAACCACGCAGGAAATCATGCCGACCATCAATCAGCTCGTTCGCAAGGGACGCCACACTCCGGCCGAAAAGTCGAAGTCACCCGCACTTGTGAACTGCCCACAGCGCCGCGGAGTTTGTCTCCAAGTGATGACACGTACCCCTAAGAAGCCCAACTCGGCGCTTCGAAAGGTGGCCAAAGTGCGTCTAACCAACGGATTCGAAGTCATCGCCTACATTGGTGGCGAAGGCCACAATTTGCAGGAACACTCCATCGTCTTGGTCCGCGGCGGCCGCGTTAAGGACCTTCCGGGTGTCCGCTACCACATCGTCCGCGGCTCGCTCGACACCCTCGGTGTTGATAAGCGCCGCCAAAGCCGTTCCAAATACGGAGCCAAACGTCCGAAGCCGGGCAAGCCGGGAGCGGTCGCCGCTCCGGTCAAAGGCAAGAAGAAATAATTTACCGCCAACCAATCCGCACCTCCTACCGCCATGCCACGCCGCAAGCGAGTCTTTACTAAGCCCGACCGTCGCGATCCACGCTACGACAGCCCGCTCGTCGGTCACCTTATCAGCAAGGTGATGCGCGACGGGATGCGTTCGTTAGCACAACGGATCGTCTATGCCGCCATCGACCGTGCCAATGAAGGCATCGACACGGTGGATCCGCTCGAAGTTGTCACCCGTGCCGTTGAAAATTCCAAACCGCGCGTTGAGGTGAAGAGCCGGCGTGTGGGTGGAGCCACCTATCAGGTACCGCTGGAAGTTGCAGCCGATCGCTCTGAATCGCTGGCGATGCGCTGGCTGGTCAATTATGCCCGCAATCGCAAAGGTACGCCGATGCATGTGGCGTTGGCCAATGAGATCAAGGATGCGGCTAACAACCAGGGCAGTTCGGTGCGCAAACGCGATGACGTGCACAAGATGGCGCAAGCCAACCGTGCCTTCGCTCACTTCCGCTGGTAACTCACAGCGGCCTAGAATTTTCCACCTATCCAGACCCGGTCACACTTCGTGAATCTCAACAGTCCAAACCGCCAATACGTGCTCGAGCGCACCCGGAATATCGGGATCGCCGCGCATATTGACGCGGGCAAGACGACCCTCACGGAGCGGATCTTATTCTATACCGGGATGATTCACAAGATCGGTGAGGTGCACGATGGTGCGGCCACCACCGATTGGATGGAGCAGGAACGCGAACGCGGCATCACGATCACCTCGGCCGCAGTGACTACCGAATGGTGGCAGCGCACAGAAGAGGGTTCAGTGAAGTTGTTTCCTGAACAAAAGCACCGCATCAATATCATCGACACTCCCGGCCACGTGGACTTCACCGCTGAGGTGGAGCGCTCGCTGCGAGTGCTGGATGGAGCGATCGTGGTGTTTTGCGCGGTGGCCGGTGTCCAACCCCAAACCGAAACCGTCTGGCGCCAAGCTACCAAGTACAATGTGCCACGCGTCGTCTTCGTCAATAAGATGGATCGCACCGGCGCGAATTTTGATAGCGTCTGTCAGGAGATGAGAGAGAAACTCGGCGCCAATGCCGTGCGCATCCTCATCCCAATCGGCGCCGAAGACCGCCTCATCGGCCAGATCGACGTGGTCAATCAAAAGGCCGTCTATTTTTCCGACGACGACAAACTCGGCTCCACCTACTCGGTCGCCGAACTCAATGGCGAGCTCGCCGAGATTGCCGAGATCGCCTACGACGAATTGGTCCACGCCGTGGCCGACGTCGATGATGAGATTGCTGATAAGTTTGTCCATGAGCAGCCGATCACGGCTAGCGAACTCAAGCAAGGCATCCGCCGCGCCACCATCGCTAACAAGCTCGTCCCCGTCGCCGGCGGCTCAGCTTTCAAAAACAAAGGCGTTCAATACCTGCTCGACGCGGTGGTGGACTATCTGCCCAGCCCGCTGGATATTCCAGCGGCCCAAGGCATGGATCCGGACAACCGGGAGAGCGTCATCGGCGTGCTCACCTCCGACAACGAAAAGTTTGTCGCCCTCGCCTTCAAGTTATGGGCTGACAAATACGTCGGCAAGCTGGTGTTCTTCCGCGTCTATTCGGGCATGGTCAAAAAGGGTGACACCATCTATAACCCGCGCACTCGCCGCAGCGAACGCGTCGGCCGCCTGATCCAAATCCAGGCCAACGAGCACAAGGATATCGACGCTTGCTACGCCGGCGACATCGCCGCTTTGGTCGGTCTGAAAAACGTCACTACCGGCGACACGCTCACCATACCAGGCAACGATGTGCTGCTTGAGCCGCCGACGTTTCCCGTTCCGGTCATTTCAATGGCGGTCGAGCCCAAAACCGTGGCCGACCAGGAAAAACTTGCCGTCGCTCTCGGCCGTCTATCCGAAGAGGATCCGACCTTCATGGTCAAGACCGACGAGGATACGGCCCAAACGATCATTTCCGGCATGGGTGAGCTCCACCTCGAGATCATCATCGACCGCATCCGCCGCGAGTTCAAGGTTGCCGCCAATACCGGTGCCCCACAAATCGCCTATCGCGAAACCATCACCCAACCTGCTGATGGCGAAGGCAAACTCATCAAGCAGTCCGGCGGTCGCGGCCAGTACGGACACGTGGTGCTCAAGATCAAGCCTAACGAAAAAGGCAAGGGTCTGACCATCGAAAACAAAACCATCGGTGGCTCGATCCCCAAGGAATACATCAGCTCGGTGTACAAGGGAGTGACCGAAGCGATGACCAATGGCGTCATCGCCGGCTATCCGGTGGTGGACGTCGCCGTGGAAATCACCGATGGCTCGTATCACGACGTCGATTCCAACGAAAATGCTTTCACCATGGCGGCGATCTTCGCCATGAAGGACGGTTTCAAGAAAGCCGGCCCGATCATGCTGGAGCCCATCATGGCCGTCGAAGTCACCACTCCGGAAGACTATCAAGGCGACGTAATGGGCGATTTGAACCGCCGTCGCGGCCAAATCGGAAACACCGAAACCAAGGGCCGCCTGGCCATCGTCCACGCGAATGTGCCGCTCAAGGAAATGTTCGGTTACTCCACTGCGGTGCGCACACTCTCATCGGGCCGCGCGTCCTACGCGATGACCCCCTCGCATTTCGAACAAGTCCCCAACAACATCGCCGACTCGATCGTCAACGACCGTCTCAGCTAACCGTTCCTCCACCGTCCTCACCCCCCACGCATACCGCCACCCCCTCCACCATGGAAACACAGAAAATTCGCATCCGCCTGCGTGCCTACGACCACCGTGCCATCGACCGCTCGGCGCAGGAAATCGTGGAGACCGCCAAACGCACCGGTGCCCGCATTGCCGGTCCGATTCCACTGCCCACCCGCATTGAGAAATTCAGTGTCAATCGCTCCGTCCACGTCAACAAGAAGTCGGCTGAACAATTCGAAATCCGCACTCACAAGCGCTTGCTCGATATAGTTGATCCGACGGCCCGCACGGTTGATGAGTTGAAGAAACTCAACCTCCCCGCCGGTGTCGACATCACCATCCGCATCTGACGGCGCGTCCCGCACCGCATCTCAAATCTCAAATTTCAAATTTCAATTCTCCCATCGCCATGTCTCTAGGAATTTTAGGCAAAAAACTCGGCATGACCCGTCTGTTTGACCAACAGGCCGGCAGCATGATCCCCGTCACCGTCATCGACGTCTCCGGTAACACCGTGCTCCAGGTCAAAACCCCCGATAGCGACGGCTACACCGCCGTGCAGGTCGGCTTCGGTGACCAAAAGGAACAACGCGTTTCCAAGCCAGACATGGGCCGCTTCAAGAAGGCCGGTTCGACACCGAAGCGCTTCATCCAGGAATTTCGGCTCAAGGACGGCACCACGCCACCGACAGAGCATCCGGGTTTAGAAGTATTCACGGAAGGCCAGTGGGTTGACGTGATCGGCACGACCGTCGGCAAGGGCTTCCAAGGGGTTTACAAGCGCTATAACTTCGGCGGTCTCAAGCAGACCCACGGCTCGATGATGCATCGGCGCACCGGTGCCATCGGTTGCCGCTCCACCCCCGGCCGCGTCTGGAAAAACCAGAAAATGCCTGGGCATCACGGCAACACGCGCACCACCGTGCAGAACCTCAAAATCGTAGCGATCCGTCTCGAAGACGGCGTGCTCCTTGTCTCTGGCCCGGTTCCCGGTGCCACCGGCAGCTACCTCACCGTCCGTCCCGCCAAGAAGAAGACCGCTTGATTTTTCCCGAGCTCTCTCAGAATCCTTCACACCGTTTCCCAGTCATGTCCGCAAAGACCTTCACCGTTGAAGACGCCCAAGCCGCCAACCTCGTGTTAGCCGGCGTCGAAAAAGGCCGCCAGGCAGTCCACGACCTCGTGACCGCCTACCGTGCCAACCGCCGCACCGGCTCCGCCTGCACCAAAACGCGTGGCGAAGTATCCGGTAACAATAAGAAAATCTTCAAGCAAAAGGGCACCGGCAACGCTCGTCACGGCGACAAGCGCGCCCCGATCTTTGTCGGTGGTGGCGTGGTCTTCGGCCCTCGTCCCCGCGATTATTCCAAGAAAGTTCCCAAGACTGTCCGCAAGCTGGCATTGCGCCGCGTGTTGGGCGATCTGACCCGCGCCGGCACGATCACCACCGTGGACGCCTTCACCATTCCGGACGGCAAGACCAAGTCGTTCATCACCGCGGTGTCCGCCATCACCAATCCGGCCAAAATCCTCGTCGTTGGTAACACCTTTGACGACAACACCTATCTCGCTGGCCGCAACGTCAGCTGGGTGCAGTTGGTCACAGCCAGCGATCTCAACGTCGAACAACTCCTCCTCGCCAAGTCCGTCATCCTTGTGGGTGACGCGCTCACCACTTTGGCGTATCGCACCGCCTAAATCCGGACCCCTCCCCCGAAGACCATGAAAGACATTTACCAGGTCATTACCAACCTTCACCTCAGCGAAAAGGCGACCCTCCTCCAGGAGACCAACAACGAGATCGTCCTCAAAGTGGACCGCCGGGCTAACAAGCTTGAAATCAAGCACGCCGTCGAAACGTTGTTCGGTAAAAAGGTCGACTCCGTCCGCACCGCCAATTGCCTCGGCAAGGCGCGCCGCCGCCGCCGCGCCGATGCCGGCCGCACTAACCACTGGAAAAAAGCCATTGTCCGTCTTGTTGCAGGCGAGTCACTCGACCTTGTCTGAGCCGCACTACCGCAGCAGCACCCGTAACCACGAACCGTTCCGCGAGTCATGCCCCTGAAAAATTTCAATCCCATCACTCCTTCCGCCCGCTATAAGTCGCATCCCTCATTTGAGGAAGTGACCAAGAGCAAGCCGGAGAAGAGTCTCCTCACCCCACTCAAGCGCTCCGGCGGCCGTAACAATACCGGCCGCATCACCTGCCGGCACGTCGGCGGTGGTCACAAGCGCCATTATCGCATCATCGACTTCAAGCGTCGCAAGCATGACATGCCTGCCACGGTCATTGGCATCGAGTATGATCCCAACCGCACTTGCCGCATCGCCCTCATCCAATACGAGGATGGCTTGAAAAACTACATCCTCGCCCCTGTCGGCTTGGAAGTCGGTGCTGCCGTCGTCGCTGGCGATAAGGTCGCTCCCAAGACCGGCAACGCCATGCCACTGCGTGACGTGCCACTGGGTACTTCCATTCACAACATCGAATTGCTTCCAGGCAACGGCGGCAAGGTCGCCCGTTCCGCCGGTCAGTTGGCTGTCCTCTCCAACCGCGATGGCGGCTGGGCCTTGGTCAAAATGCCTTCCGGAGAGATCCGCCGCTTCCACGAAGCTTGCTTCTGCACTATCGGCCAGGTCGGCAACCGTGACCACATGAATGAAATCTCGGGCAAGGCCGGCCGCACCCGTTGGATGGGCGTTCGCCCAACCGTCCGCGGCATGACCATGAACCCGGTTGACCACCCCAACGGCGGTGGTGAAGGTAAGTCGAAATCCGGCGGTGGTCGCCAGCATCTACTCAGCCCATGGGGCCACGCCAAGGGTCAGAAAACCCGCAAAGTCAAGAAGACCACCTCTGTCTTCATCGTTCAATCCCGCCACAAGAAGGCATAAGCCGCTTCTTTCGCCCCCTCACGCCCCGCATTCTAACGCACCGATCCCCATGCCCCGTTCCCTCAAGAAAGGCCCCTTCGTTGATCAAAAACTCCTCGCCAAGATTGACGTCGTGGCGGAAGCCGGTTCCGACCGCAAGCCCATCAAGACGTGGAGCCGCAAGTCGATGATTACTCCCGACTTCGTCAGCCACAACTTCGCCGTCCACAATGGCAAAACCTTTGTGCCAGTCTATGTCACTGAAAACATGGTCGGCCACAAACTCGGCGAATTCGCTCCTACCCGCATTTTCCGCAATCACGGCGGCATCGGCAAGAAGTAATCTGTTATCCTTGCTCCTCCTCATTCTCATGCGCCCTTCACTCCATCTGCCAACGCTTGCCGCAACCTTCGGGTTGGGGGTGCTTGGCGGATTGTGCCCGGCGCAGCAGAATGAGAGTTATGAGAAGTTGCAGGAAACCGTCGCCGACCTCCGCGACCACAACCTCACCCTCCAGCGCAGCCTCACCGAGGCCAACCGCAGCGAAAAACAAGCCTCCGAGCAACTCGCCCAGGTCCGCCTCCGCCTCGAAGCCCTCGGCAAAAACCTCCTCGATGGCGGCGATGACCGCCTGGTGCGCGCCGCAGCCGACATGGAATTGTCCAAGGAACGCATCACCGAGCTCGAAGCTGCTGCCCGCCACCTCACCTCGGCCGTCTCCGATTACCTCCGCCAAGCGGTCGTTTCCGACCCCACCACCCGCCTGCGCGTCGAAACTTCGTTGCGCGAGCTTGACTCCAGTCTCGGTTTGCGCCAGAAACCCCGCCCCGATGTCATCGCCGGTTCACTCCAAAAAGCTCGCGTCGTGAGTATCGACCAAGAAAGCGGCATGCTCGTCCTCAACCTCGGCGAAATCCAAGGCGCTAAACTTGGCATGAGCTTCCGTCTCTTGCGTGGGCAGCAGCCCTACGCCAAGGCGATTCTCGCCGACGTCCGCAAGGCCGTTAGCGGTGCCTTCACTCAACTGGTTAACTCCACCGATTCTCCCCGCCCCGGCGACCTCGCCGTTCTCGAAACCGAATAAGCCTCCCGCCCCACTCACCCCTCACGTTCGCCGACCTATGGAAGTCAAAAGCACCACCAAATTCATTCGCGTCTCGCCGCAAAAAGCCCGCGATGTCGCTCGGGAAATTCAAGGCCTCCCCGTTTCGAGCGCCCTGGACATTCTAAACTTCACCCCCAAGAAGGCCGCCACCCTCATTGGCAAGACCCTTAAAACCGCCATCGCCGATGCGGAAAATAATTTCTCGCTAGATACCAACACCCTGGTTATCAAGGAAGCGGTCATCGGTGCAGGTCCAACCTTGCGCCGGTTCACCCCGCGAGCCAAGGGATCTGCCGGCCCGATCCTCAAGCGCTCCAGCCATATTTACATCACTCTCGTCGGCTCCGCCCCCGAGAAAAAGACCAAGGCCATCGCCAAGGTCGCCAAGAAAAAGTCTCCCGCAACCCCGGTTGTCGAGGCCCCCGCCGCAGAAGAAGCACAAGCCTGAATCCTCCCTCATTAATCTTATCCCTCACCGAACATGGGCCAGAAAGTAAATCCGATCGCATTCCGCCTCGCTGTCAACAAGGACTGGCGCTCCAAGTGGTATGCCAGTGGCAAAGACTACACCGATAAGCTCCACGAGGACCTTTCCGTCCGTGCTTACCTCCGCAACAAACTCCAGAACGCCGGCCTCGCTAAAGTGGTCATCGAGCGTGCTTGGAATAGCGTCCGCGTCACTCTCCACACGTCCCGCCCTGGCCTGATCATCGGCCGCCAAGGCAAGGAAATCGAGATCATGACCAAGGATATCACTGATATTTGCAAAGGTGCCCAAGTCAAACTCGATATCCTCGAAATCCGCAAGCCCGAACTCGATGCCCAACTCGTCGCCGAGCAAGTGGCCGTCCAGCTCGAACGCCGCATCAGTTTCCGCCGCGCCATGAAGCGCGCCATCCAAACCGCCATGGAATTCGGTGCCGAAGGCATCCGCCTGCGCGTCGCCGGCCGCCTCGGCGGTGCCGACATCGCCCGCTCCGAATCGTATCGCGAAGGCAAAGTGCCTCTCCAAACACTACGCGTCCCCCTCGAATACGGCTTCGCTGAAGCCCGCACCCTTTATGGCATCATCGGTGTCAAATGCTGGGTCAATAAAAAGGAGGAAGACCCCAAGCTGGCCCAACAGGGCCGCGGCGACCGCGGTGATCGTGGCGACCGCGGCGACCGCGGTGACCGCGGCGATCGCAACAACAATCGCCGCCCCGGCCCTCCACGCAACTGAGTTTTCCTAACCGATCAACCGTTTTTTAATCGAACATCTTACCTACGAAGGACTGAGCTATGGCCTTAATGCCCAAACGAACCAAGTTCCGCAAAGCACACCGCGGAAGCCGCTCTGGCAATGCCCAGACCGGAACCACCGTCGCCTTCGGTGACTTCGGCCTCCAAACCCTCGACCGCGGCTGGATGACCAACCGCCAGATCGAAGCCTGCCGTATCGCTATCAACCGCTCTCTCAAGCGCAAAGGCAAGGTGTGGATCCGCATCTTCCCACACAAGCCGATCACTTCCCGCCCACCTGAAACCCGTATGGGTAAGGGTAAAGGCGCCGTCGAGGGCTGGGTCGCCGTGGTTCGCCCGGGCAATGTCCTATTTGAAATCGGAGGCATCCCTGAAAGCCAGGCACGCGAGGCCATGCGCTTGGCTTCCTACAAACTCGGTATCCGCACCCGTTTGATCGTCCGCAATCCTCACCTCTGAGTCCCGCCCCGCGCCTCCAGCCCTTATCCGTCCCCATCATGGCCAGAACCAAAGTTAAAGATATCCGCGAGTGCTCCGCCGATGAGCTCGCCCTCCAGCTCCGCGAACTCAAGCAGGAAGCCCTCAACCTCCGTCTCCAGCAGGCCACCGGCCAACTCGAGAACTCCGCTCGCATCCGTATCGTACGCCGCCAAGTCGCCCGTATCCTCACCATCACCTCGGGTCGCAAATCCGCCTGACCCTCCGTCCACCTAACGCCTAAATATTCCCCTCATGAGCGACACGCCCCAGGAAACCCGGCTGCACTTGCGCAAAACCCGCGTCGGTTTGGTTATATCTAATAAGATGGAGAAAACCATCGTCGTCGAACACATCGCACGTGTTCCCCATCCCAAGTTCAACAAAATCGTTAAGCGCTCGAAAAAGTACTACGTTCACGACGAGGGCAGCCAAGCTCAAATCGGCGACCGCGTGCGCATCGTTGAGACCCGCCCGCTGTCCAAGCTGAAGTGCTGGAGCCTGCAGGAGATCATCACTCATTGAGTCGGCACCCCCGCCTATCTCATATCTCAAATTTCAAATTTCAAATCTCTAATATAATACTGCCATGATCCAAATGGAAAGCATGATAGCCGTCGCCGACAATACCGGCGCGCGCTCCGCAAAAATGATCGGCGTGCTCGGCAAACGCACCCGCTCAGCCCGCATCGGCGACGTGATCACCTGCCATATCCGTGATTCTACTCCCACCGCCGCGGTCAAAAAGGGCAGTGTGGTCAAAGCGGTGATCGTGCGCACAGCTTATCCGATCCGTCGTCCCGATGGCTCGGTGCTGCGCTTCGATACCAACGCAGTGGTGCTCATCGATAAGGATAACAACCCGCGCGGTACCCGCATCTTTGGGCCCGTCGCTCGCGAACTCCGCGAAAAGGGCTTTATGAAAATCGTCTCCCTCGCCCCGGAAGTGCTCTGATGCATTCCCTCTGTCCCAACTCTCCACCTCTCCCTATCTGATGAGCAAAATTAAGACCCACGTCAAAAAAGGCGATCAAGTCCAAATCATCGCCGGCAACCACAAAGGCAAAAGCGGCCTCGTCCTGAGCGTCGATGCTGCCAAGGGCAAAGTCGTCGTCGAAGGCGGCCGCCCGATCAAGAAAGCCGTCAAACGTACCGAAAAAGACCCCGATGGCGGCATCAAAACCATCGACGGCCCGATCCATATCTCCAATGTAAAGAAACTGGCCTGAAGCACCCGCTTCTGGCCGCGCTTAAGCGCCACCTCAACCCCGCGCTGACCCGCCACTGCCATGACCCCCCCCCTACAACAACACTACCTAGACAAGGTCGTCCCGAAGCTCAAACAGAAGTTCGGCTATACTAACAACCATCAGGTGCCCCGCCTCGAGAAAATCGTCGTCACCTCCTGCATGGGCAAGTCTCCCGATCGCAAACTCGCCGTCGATGACGCAGCTAACGAGATCACCAAGATCACTGGCCAGCGCCCTTCGATTTCCTTTTCCAAAAAGGCGGTGGCCAACTTCAAACTGCGCGAAGGCGAACCCCTCGGTGCACGCGTCACCCTGCGTGGCGCCCGCATGTGGGAGTTCATGCACCGCTTCATCAACATCACCGCGCCTAACATCCGCGACTTCCGTGGGATCTCCTCCAAGTCCTTCGACGGCCGCGGCAACTACGCTTGCGGCATCACCGACCAGTCGATCTTCCCAGAAATCGAGATCGATCAAATCAAGCGCACCATCGGCTTCGACCTCATCTTCGTCACCACCGCCGCCACCGATGCTCCCGGCCGCGAACTTCTTGCCGAGTTAGGCATGCCGTTCCGCGATATGAAAAAAGCTACCGAAGTGGAGGCCGAAGCGGCCGCTGCTGCCGGTGCTGCCGCCCTCTAACCTAACGGACCAACCCACACAGGAATCCCCACCATGGCAGTTTTAACCGATCCAATCGCCGACTTCTTCACCCGTTTCAAGAATGCTTGCAACGCGGGCAACGAAGAATTCTCCGCCCCTTACTCCAAGATTAAGGCCGATATCGCCCGCATCCTCCAAGAGGAAGGCTACATCTGGAATTATGAGGTAGTCACCGGCACCCACACCAAGCTCAAGCTCAAGCCTAAGTTTCACGAAGGCCGCGCGGTGCTCACCGACCTCAAGCGTCTGTCCAAGCCGGGCCGCCGCAGATACGTTGGCTCCACCGACATCCCCTCAGTCATGTCCGGCCTCGGCATCACGATCCTTTCGACCTCGAAAGGCATCATGTCCGGCGGCTCCGCCAAACGGCAAAAACTCGGCGGCGAACTCCTCGCCTCCATCTGGTAACCCCCAACTCGCCAAAGGAAACTTATACTATGTCACGAGTCGGTCTTAAACCAATCTCCCTCCCGGAAAAAGTCGCTGTCAAACTTGACGGCCGCACAGTCATCGTCGCAGGCCCCAAAGGTCAGCTCGATTTCCTCCTCCCGGACGGCATCTCCCTCACCAACGAAGGTTCCACTATCGTTGTCTCCCGCACCAGTGAATTGCGCCTACACCGTGCCCTGCACGGCACCGCACGCTCGCTGGTTCAAAACATGATCCTCGGCGTCACCGAGGGCTACGTCAAGAATCTCGAAATCCAAGGGGTTGGCCTGCGTGCCGCCGTCAAGGGTTCGGATTTGGACTTATCACTGGGCCGCTCTCATCCGCTGCTCCACCCTATCCCCTCCGGCCTCACCGTCACCGTCACCGATAACACCAAAATCAAGGTCGAAGGTATCGATAAACAACTCGTCGGCCAGTTTTCCGCCGAAGTGCGCGCCTACTATCCGCCAGAACCCTACAAGGGCAAGGGCGTCCGCTACGTCGGTGAACACGTCCGCCGCAAGGAAGGCAAAAGCGTCGGCAAGTAAGCCGCATTCACCCCCATCCCTATTACGGCATTATGAGCACTATCAATCGCAAGGAAATCCGCCGACGCGTCCACAACCGCATCCGTCGCAAAGTCGTCGGCACGGCAGCGCGTCCGCGCCTCGCCGTCCATTATTCCAACCAGCATATCTACGCGCAGGTCATCGACGACGCCAGCGGCCGCACACTTTGTTCGGCCTCCACCATGGACAAGTCATTCGAAAAGGCCTCGTCCAATATCGTCAGCGCCGAGCAAGTTGGCACCCTCCTCGCGGAGCGGGCCCTCGCCTCCAGCATCAGCGCCGTGGTCTTCGACCGCGGCGGTCACCTCTATCACGGTAAGGTCAAAGCCCTAGCCGATGCCGCACGCGCCGGCGGTCTCAAATTCTAACGCCCATCTCCTCATGGTAACTAATCCTGAACCAACTAACACACCTGCTGCCCCAGCGGCGGCAGCCATTGGCCCGGTGGCACCCACCATCACCGCCCCGCCCCACCGCGAATATCGTGGCGGCGGCCAAGGCGGCCAGGGCGGCCAAGGCAATCGTGGCGGCCAAGGCGGCGGCGGCGGCGGCGGCGGTCAAGGCGGCCGTGGTCGTGGCCCACGGCGTGAAGAACGCGTCGCTCCGACCGATGCGGATGGCAATGAGATTTCCGAAAAGGTGGTCTTCATCAATCGTTGCGCCAAGGTCGTCAAGGGCGGTCGGCGCTTCAGCTTCTCCGCTCTGGTCGTCTCCGGCAACAAGGTCGGCAAGGTCGGCCTCGGCTTCGGCAAGGCTAACGAAGTGGCTGACGCCATCAAGAAAGCCAGCGAGGGTGCTAAAAAGGTCCTCAAACCGATGTGTATCGTCGATGGCACCATCCCCCACGAAATCTACGCTGAATTCGGCGGTGGCAAGGTGCTCCTCAAGCCGGCCTCGCCCGGTACCGGCATCATTGCCGGTGGCGGCGTGCGCGCCGTCTGTGAAGCGGTAGGCATTCGTGACGTACTTGCCAAGTCGATGGGCTCGTCCAATCACGCCAACGTGGTCAAGGCCACACTCAAGGCCCTCTCGCAACTGCGCACCCGCGACCAGGTGCTCTCTGCCCGCGGCAAGAAAAAGCGCGAGAAGGCAATCTGAAGACTAATCGATAAATCTCCCTCCCATGAATCTACAAACACTCAGCCCCAATCCCGGTGCCAAGCATCGCACCAAACGCCTTGGCTGTGGCGAAAGCTCCGGCCACGGCAAAACCTGCTGCAAAGGCAACAAGGGTCAGAAAGCCCGTTCCGGTAGCGGCACCCGCGTCGGCTTCGAAGGCGGTCAGATGCCATTGCATCGGCGTCTGCCCAAGCGCGGCTTCAATAACTACGATTTCCGCGATGTCCCCGGCGTGATCAACGTCGGCGATCTCGACGACGTGTTTGAAGCCGGTGCCATCGTCGATGAGGCCGCCCTGCGCGCCAGCGGCTTGCTCAACGGCCGTTGCGATTACGTCAAGGTCCTCGGCACCGGTGAAGTCACCAAGGCGTTTACCCTGGTGGTCAAGACCGCCAGTACTTCCGCCCGTGAGAAAATCGAAAAAGCCGGTGGCTCGGTTCAGGCAGCTGCTTGATCCTGCTTGCTCTCATTCATTGATCTCCGGTGAGGAAGTGCCAGCGCACTTCCTCGTCGTGTATCTAACCCGATCCTCAGTCCCGTCCCCACTCAGTCATGATTTCCGCCTTTGCTAACACTTGGAAAATCCCGGAACTCCGGGACCGTATCCTCTTCACTCTGTTCCTTATCGTCATCGTGCGCCTCGGCACACACGTGACGATTCCCGGCGTCGATGCCACCGTCATCAAGGCTTGGTTGGATAGTTTGCAGAAGCAGGATCCGGCCAGTCCCTCCGGCGGCATCACCGCGCTGCTAACCGTCTTCTCGGGTGGCGGTCTGCAACAGGCGGGCATTTTCGCCCTCGGCATCATGCCCTATATCTCGGCATCCATCGTGGTGCAGCTGATGACGGCCATCGTGCCCAAGCTCTCGCGCCTCGCTCGTGAGGACGGCGGCCGCCAGAAAATCACCCAGTACACCCGCTACATCACCATTGGCATTGCCTTGGTGCAGGGGTTTTTCGTCACCCGCAGCCTGATGAGCCCGGGTAGCATCCCCTACATGCAAGGCGTGGAGAAATTCGGCATCTTGGTGCCTGATCCATCGTACACTTGGATCGCCATCACCGTCATAACTATCGTGGCAGGCACCGTGCTGTTGATGTGGATCGGCGACCAGATGACTGACAAGGGTATCGGCAATGGCATCTCTATCATCATCACGGTAAATATCATTTCCGCGCTGCCCGGCGCGCTCATCCAGGCCTGGAAGTACTTCACCAGCGGTGAGAACCAAGGGTTTCACTCGCTGATGATGGTGGTGATGATTGCACTGTTGCTGGTGGTCATCGCGGCGACTATTTCCATTACCCAAGCGCAGCGCCGCATTGCCGTGCAATACGCCAAGCGCAACGTCGGCCGCAAACAATTCGGCGGCCAAACCCAGTACCTGCCGCTTAAGGTCAACTATGCCGGGGTGATGCCTATCATCTTCGCATCCGCCGTGCTGTCGTTGCCGCCGATGATGTTGCAGTGGTTTTTCCCCAACCAAGCGTGGTCCACCAAGCTGTATGGCGAGCTCGCCGGCGGTGGCACTTACTATTACATTCTCGGCGGAATTGGTATCTTCCTGTTCTCTTACTTCTGGGTGGCGATGATGTTCCAGCCATCGCAAATCGCCGAAGACCTCAAGCGCAACGGCGGCTACGTTCCCGGTGTGCGGCCCGGCAAACCCACCGCCGACTTCCTCGATTTCACCATGACCCGGCTGACTTTCGCCGGTGCCATTTTCCTAACGGTCATCTTCATCCTGCCAGTGGGCGTCGGCAAGTTGGTCGGCCTGCCACCCGGCTCGCTGGTGCTGCACTTCTTCGGTGGTACTTCGTTGCTCATCATGGTCGGCGTCATCCTCGACGTTATGCGCCAGGTCGAAACCCATCTGTTGCAGAAGCATTACGATGGCTTCTTGCGCAAGGGTAAACTCAAGGGTCGCTATGACCGCCTCAGCCAGACCGGTGATGGTGCCTCGCGCACCGCCATGGTCTATCTGTGGGTGGTCATCGCCGTGCTGATCGTCTTCGGCATCACCGCTTTCATCTATAAGGGCTAAGCGTCGAGCTTTTAGATATCCACCCCTGCCAGCAAGGTGTCTCGTCGCGTCCGCATCCCTATCAAATCCGCGCGGGAGATTGATTTTATGCGCGCCGCTGGCGCCATCGCTTCTACCATTCTGCAGGCGCTGGCTAAGGCCGTCGAGCCCGGCCGTACTACCGCCGAGATTGATCAACTCGCCGCCGCGCTGATGCGCCAGCACGATTGCAAAAGCGCCTTTCTCGGCTACCGCGGGTTTCCCGGCTACACCTGTATCTCTATCAACGAGGAAGTCGTCCACGGCATCGCCGGCCCGCGCCGCATCATGCCCGGCGATATCGTCAAAATCGACGTCGGCATCATCAAGAGCGGCTTCATCGGTGACAATGCCACCACCGTCCCCGTCGGCGATGTGGCGCAGGCCACCCGTCACCTGTTAGCCGTGACCGAGCAGTCGCTCTATCAGGCTATCGACCGCGCCCGCCCCGGTGCCCGTCTCGCCGACCTGTGTGGTTCGGTCGAGGCCTATGTGGTACCGCGTGGTTACACGGTGGTGCGGGAATTCGTTGGCCACGGCGTTGGCCGACGCCTCCACGAAGAGCCCCAAATCCCTAATTTTCGGCCGCCGGGTGTCAGCACCACCCTGTTGCCCGGCATGACTTTGGCCATCGAGCCGATGATCAACGCCGGCGTGCCCACCGTGCGCATTCTCGGCGACGGCTGGACCGTCATCACCGACGACCGCAAGCCGTCCGCCCACTTCGAGCACACCGTTCTGGTCACCCACGGCGAGCCCGAACTGCTCACCTGGCGCCCCCGCGAGGCCCTCCCGGAAATGCTCGGCCTGGCCCCGCTCTAGCATTAGAGGTAGAGCACAATCACCAGGATAAGGAGCCACCACATTCCTGTGGTGGTAGCGAAAGGGCTGCCCATGAGTGAGCGCCGAAGGCTCCTCTCTTGGCCGGTCCTTCCGCGCGACGACAGCAAAGCCGACGCTCGACCACGAGCAGATAGTGGTTCAAGACGTCCACATTGTGAAGTTGGCTTTGGAGAAGTTTGGCTCACACCCCGAACGGGTCTTCTCCGATTGCCTCATCCTCGAGGCCGCCTGCGCCGCAGGACGTGTCCCTCTCGCGACGTTTGATCGCCGCCTAGCCAAACTCAACGGATCTCAAAAGTTGTGAGGAACCTTTCCCGTTCATCACCCCAGCCTAACCGCCTCGTGCAGTTTGCGCCCGGCTCCCAGCACACGATAGTCGTCGTAGTTCACCTTTTCCGCGGCTGGCCCGAACACTCCCTTAGATATGTTGTTCACTACCCACTCGGCGCAGGCTTGCGCTGCCGTTAAATCCTCCGCGGAAAAATCCATCCACTCGTGCAAACCCACATCGCCCTCGGTGGCACCCAATCTGAAATAACACGGACGCGGCAACGTCTCGTTGCGCCGCACCAAGGCCAAGGCATACATCGGCAATTGCAGATTCATCCAGCGATACTCGAGCACCTTGCCATTCGCCGGGCGTTCATGCAACGCCGGTGAATCAGTTAGGTGAGCTGCCACCACGGTGCTGGCCAGCAGCTTGCTGCGATGCGCCTTTTCCACCCCGTCCACCTGGCCTGTCTTGTAGTCGATGACCCGCAGCTCGCCGCTGTCGCGGTGGCGGTCGATGCGGTCGATTTTGGCCACTACCAACGCCTCGCCGACCTCTAGTTCCACTTTGCGTTCGACGTCGACCACCTGCCAGCCATCGGCGCGCTGGCAGGCTTGGATGCGTGCCAACCAGGTGAGGCGCTGGCGCAGCGATTCGGTCTGAATTCTAACGGCCATGGGCACGCGGTTGCCGAACCACTCGGCCACCACCCGATCGAGTTCGGCAGACAGCCAAGCGTTTAGAGGGGCGGTCTGATCGAGCTCACGGGCTTCAACGTCTTTGCCCCAGCGTTCCAATACCTCGTGGGCGACCGTGCCAAAATCCCTGTTATTCCACTCGACCCGCCCGGGCTCAGGTTGTTGCATGCGGAGCATATGCTTCAAATAGTAGCGCAACGGACAAGCCAGATAATCGGTGATAGAGGTCACGCTGATGCGTGTGGGGGCTGCTACTTTGCGCAACGACCATGGCCAGTCAGGGTGCCAGCGCAGGCCAGCTTCCGGTGGCTCGATCTCGCGGAACAATGTCGCTACCCGCTGCGGCAATGCCGAGCGTTCGGCGGCTAACAATAAGCGGGATGGCAGCAAGGTTTCGCCGCCGCTACCTGTCTTGCCGCAAATCACATCCACCCGGCCGCCGTCGCTGCGGGCCTCGACCATCGTCTTGAACAAGAAGGCATCGCGGGCCGCCCGCATGGCATCGGTGATGAGGCCAAGGCGTTCGCGGGCCTTCTCGCTCAGCCACGGGTCGTTGCCGGAGCGTGCCGGCACATGGCCCTCATTCATGCCGCAGAGCACCAGGTGCCGGCCGGGCTCATAATACAAGTCCAGCCAACCGTGAACATCAATCACCCGGCCGCTTGGTGGCAGTGGGACGGCCGCCGCCACTTCATCCAACATTAAATCCAGCCAAAACCGCGCGTCGCGTTTTACCCGCCCGATCACCGGCGCCGCCTGCCCCAGCCACTCGCTCAGGCTCGCAGCCATGGCCGCAGACGACGGACCGCAGTGAGCGAGCGCCTCTAACATTTCTACAAGGGCTCCCGCGAAGTTGTCGCGGACAAACCGCGCGCGGCGCTTTTCCAAGGCCACCGCGGCGCCCAGCACCTCCATCGCTGCGGCCTTGTCGGCGTCGCTACGAAACACCTCCGCAACGATCCGCCGTTGCAAATCCTCACTGCGCATGACCATCCATCCCTCGCGCATTTTCGATAGGCACTGGGCTTTCTGCGCACGGCGCCCACCGATGAGCACGCCGGTTTCCGGCAGCGTCAGCAAATCGGCCAGCACCGCCAACGTCGGCTCCGCCAACCACTCGCCCCAAATTTTGAACCACCGCGCCATGCCCGCCGTCGGCTGCAGCGCCGCCGGATGAAATGCCGGCCAGCCGCTGCGGGTCAGTGCCCGCGCCAATTCCTCGCCGGCTTGTACGTCGGCCGCGGCCACTGCCACCTCGTTAGAATTGGCGCCTTCCTCGCCGATCACCCGCAACGCCTCCGCGGCCTGCTGGCGCGGATCGGCCACTAGCCGCACCGAACCGGTAGCGCCCTGCGGCCATGGCAGCGGTCGCTCGGCCCACGCTGCCAAGGGACGGCCGCTCTCTGTAAATCCGTGAGCCTCATCCTGTGGAGCGCCGAGCAACACGGTGAGGCGTTGTAGCGGCGCTCTGTGAGCGTCGCAGTCAATGAGATGCGCATCTTTGGCTGTCGGCGCTGGCAGAGCGCCGCCACAAGGCAATTCAGCATCCTCCTGCGCCCAAGCCAGCAACGCCCGCTCGACGAGCGGCGGGAGTTCCGTTACGCCTGCGAGAACGATATGGGAAATGCCCCCTGGCAGCTTGAACTCAGTCGCCAGCAGCCGGCTGCGACTCACATAGCCCCAACTTTCCAGCTTGCGCTCAACCCGCCCCTCCAACCTGGCCAGCGCGTCCCAGCGCTCGTTCTCCACGCTCTCGCGCAGGCATCGTGCGGCGGCGCTGAGGGTGAGCCCATTTTCCTGCAAGGTGTGTCGCAATTGCACCCATTCCTTGGCCAGGCCAGTGGCCCATTCGCCGTCCGCTGCCGGGGCCTCGGGAAAAACCCCCGCGTATGCCGACCAATCCGTCACCCCTTCCAGCACTTCCACCCACGCCACTTGCTCGGCCCAGTCCGGCGCCACCTCGCCTAGCGCGGGTGAAATTTTCAGCAACGAGCCCGGGGTGGCAATCCGTGGCGAGAGCAACGCACCTGCATCCTCCGCCAAGGCTTCGCGCAGACGTCGGCCGCTTTCCGCCGTGGGCACCACTACCAGCATGCCTGGCAATGACTCGCCCCGATTTAACATCCACTCCACTGCCAGCCCCAAAAACGGCCGGTCCCATCCGAGAAATACGCGCTGTGGCATGCCCCCAGCATGCCCCGTTCCGCCAGCCCGGCAAACTAAAACCATCCGCCTATCGTCCCGCTTCGATGGAAAAATTCTTCCGCTCATTGCCCCCCCGAGGCGTCGTTCGCCAACTCCCCACCCCCACCCCAAGCGCTCCAGACCGCCGTCGGCGGTGCCTGCCGTGGCGGTTGTAATGGGTCAATTCAGAGCGGGTGCGGGCATTTTGTTACGGGTGATGGAATTCGTCAGTGATCCGCCTTGACTTTGCTATCTCGGGGTTCTTCATTTGCCGCCCCTATGTCTTCCATTCTCGAAAAACTCGCCGAGCTCGGCCTGGTTTTGCCTGCGGTGCCTGTGCCGGTAGCGGCGTATGTGAATTGCGTGCGGAGCGGCAACCTGCTGTTTCTATCTGGCGGGCTGCCGATCGATGGCGATACGAAGGTCGTTGGCAAAGTGCCCACCGAGGTATCCATTGAGCAAGCGCAGGCGGGAGCGCGGATGATTGTGCTCAACCGCCTGGCGGTCATTGAGAACAGCATTGGATCGCTTGACAAGGTCGTGCAGATCGTCTCTCTCACGGGTTTTGTGAATTCCGCGGCGGACTTTTACGGTCATCCACAAGTGATTAACGGGGCCTCGGAATTGCTGGTGGAAATTTTCGGGGACAAGGGCAAGCACTCGCGCACCGCCCTAGGTGCCGCGGCGCTGCCACTCAACGTGGCGGTGGAAATCAATCTCATCGTTGAGGTCGAAAACTAACAGCCCATGAATGCCTCGGTTCCGACCCGCGCCAACGCGGATGTGCTCGAAGAAAATTACGCCCTCTGGCGTGAGGATGCAGGATCAGTGACGCCCACTTGGTCGGCGTTTTTCGAGGGTTTTGAGCTTGGGGTGGCCCAACCCGGGCAAGCGGCAGCGAGCGGGGTTGGCAGTGGGTCGGCGAGCGGCGGGGAGGACCTGGAATTTATCAGAAAGGTTGCCGGCTTGATTGAGGATTACCGAGCGCTGGGTCACACGCAGGCGCACATCAATCCGTTAGCGGAAGAGTCGCCGCCGGGCAATCCCCGCCTAGCCATTAAGGCATTGAACTTCAGCCAAGCGGATCTGGCCCGCGTGACTTCCCATCCATCGCTGCATCAGGGTCAATCCATGCCGCTGGGCGAACTGCTCAACTCACTTACCGCGACGTATTGCGGCAGCATCGGGTTCGAGTTTATGCACATCAGCGACACTGCGGTGCGCGAATGGCTGCGCGAACGCATCGAGGCCCGCGTCAGCGAACCGCCTGAGTCGCCGGCCCGCCAGGCCGACGCGCTGCGCTGGTTGTTGGAGGCGGAGGTTTTCGAGCAATTTATTGGGCGCAAATTTCTTGGTGAGAAACGGTTTTCGCTAGAAGGGGGCGAGGGTGCGATGATCGTGCTCAACGCGATTTTGGAAAGTTGTCCGGCCAGCGGAGTGGCGGAGATTGAGATGGGCATGTCACATCGCGGGCGGCTCAACGTGCTGGCCAATTTTCTCCGCAAAACACTCACCACCATTTTACTGGAATTCACCCCCAACTTTGAGCCCGATGTGGTGGCTGGTGATGGCGATGTGAAATACCACCTCGGCTACGAAAACTTCCGCGAGTTGGCCGATGGCAAGGTGCGCGTCAACCTCGCTGCCAACCCGAGCCACCTCGAGGCGGTCAACTCGATCGTCGAGGGCAAGACCCGTGCCCGCCAGCGCATTCTCGGCGACGACGCCACCGGCACCAACCGCAAGCGGGTGCTGCCACTGCTCATTCACGGCGACGCGGCATTTGCCGGCCAAGGTTCGGTGGCTGAGTTGCTCAATCTATCGCAACTGCCCGGCTATCGCACCGGCGGCACCCTCCACTTGATTATTAACAACCAGATTGGCTTCACCACTGATCCGGCTGACGCCCGCTCATCGGCGTACGCCACCGATGTGGCCAAGATGATCGAGGCACCGATTTTGCATGTCAATGGCGAGGACCCGCTGGCGCTCCACTGGGCCGGACGTTGCGCCCTGGAATTCCGCCAGCGCTTCGGCCGCGACATGGTCATCGACCTGTTGTGTTACCGCCGCCAAGGCCACAACGAAGCGGACCAGGCGGCTTTCACCCAGCCGCTGGTGGCCAAAAAAATTGCCGTACGCGAGACGTTGGGTCAGTTATACAAGCGGCAGCTGGTGGGGCGGGGGGTTCTCGAGTCCGAGGAAGCCGACGCGATTGAGCAAACGATTTGGGACAAGCTGGAAGCCGGCTATCAAAAGATGACGGAGCTGAGCAACGGCGGCGAGCGCACGGCCTTCACTGGTTCGACGGCGATCGTTCAACCGGCGTATTCGCATGCGCCGGTAGCCACCGGCATCAGCCGCGAGCGCCTCCACCACCTCGGCAAGGCCCTCACCACCCTGCCTGCCGACTTTCACCTCAATGCCACTCTGGCCAAACGCTTCCTGCCGCGGCGTGTCGAAACCTTGCAGCAGGGTGGGCCATTTGATTGGGCGTTTGCCGAGTCGCTGGCCTTCGGCTCGCTGCTGATGGAGCAGACGCCGGTGCGCTTATCGGGGCAAGACAGCCGGCGCGGCACGTTTTCACAGCGCCACGCGGTGTTTTACGATGCGGAAACCCACGCGAGCTACATCCCCTTGGAGCATCTCGACCCTGGCCAAGCCCGGTTTTGTATCTATAACTCGTTGTTGTCGGAGTTTGCGGTGTTAGGTTTTGACTACGGTTACTCCCTTGGCTACCCGGCGATGCTCACGCTGTGGGAGGCGCAGTTCGGCGACTTTGCCAACGGCGCACAAGTCATCATCGATCAATTCATCACCAGCGCGGAAAGCAAATGGCAAACGCCTAGCGATATTGTGCTGATGCTGCCGCACGGGTACGAGGGAATGGGGCCGGAGCATTCCAGCGCGCGCCTCGAACGCTTCCTGCAACTCTGCGCCGCCGATAATCTCGTGGTCGGTAATTTCACCACCCCGGCCCAATTTTTCCATGCCTTGCGTCGGCAAAAGCTCCGCAACTGCCGCAAGCCGCTCATCGTGATGACCCCAAAAAGTCTGCTCACACGCCAGGAAGCCGTGTCCCAAGAGGCGGATTTCCTCGAGGGCACCTGCTTTCAGGAAATTCTGCCAGACAGCCATGCCCACGAGGATCCGGCAGCGGTCGAGCGGGTGATTTTTTGCAGCGGCAAGGTATTTTACGATCTGTGTGGCCAGCGCCAACAATCCGCGAGCGCCAGCGCCACCACCGCCATCCTCCGCCTCGAACAACTCTATCCATTCCATCGGGAGTTGCTAGAGACACTCCTCAGCCACTACCCCGCCGCCAGCCAGTTCGTCTGGTGTCAGGAAGAACCCGCCAACATGGGTGCTTGGACGTACGTCGCGCCCTTGCTCGAAGCCGTGGTGGGGACTCGAGTCCGCTACGCCGGACGCCCCGCCGCCGCGAGCCCAGCATCCGGTTCCAAGGCTATTCACATCCGCGAGCAACAGGCGTTGCTCGCCCTGGCATTCAGTATCTAACATCAAACCATCTCCCATGCTCATCGATATTGTTGTTCCCGCAGTGGGCGAATCCATCACCTCCGCCAACGTCGCGTGCTGGCACAAAGCCTCCGGTGAGCTCGTCAGCAAGGGCGAGTTGCTCGTCACCTTGGAAACCGACAAGGTGTCCCACGAACTCACGGCTGCCAGCGACGGCCAGCTCGAAATCCTCACCACCGAGGGCCATGAAGTGCCCATCGCCAGTGTGATCGGCCGCCTGGATACCCGTGCGGTGGTCAGTCCGGCGAGTCCGATCAGTCCGATCAGTCCGGTCAGTCCGGTCAGTCCGGTCAGTCCGACAATTCCGACAATTCCGACAAGCCCATCGGCGCCCGCTGCCGCGGTGAAACCTGCCGCTGTGGACGGTCGCAGCACGCGGCGGCCGATGTCGACGTTGCGTCGCAAGATAGCCACCCAGCTCGTCACTGCCCAGCAAACAGCGGCCATTCTCACCACCTTCAACGAGGTGGACATGAGTGCCGTCATCGAGCTGCGTCGGCAGGGCCAGGAAACATTCCTCAGTCGGCACGGCGTCAAGCTCGGCTTCATGGGATTTTTCGTCAAAGCCGTGGTGCATAGCCTCAAGCAAGTGCCCTCGCTCAACGCCCGGATTGATGGCAGCGACATCGTGGAGCACCATTACTACGATATCGGGGTGGCGATCAACACCGCCAAGGGGCTGATGGTGCCGGTGCTGCGTGATTGCGATAAGCACTCGTTGGCGCGCATTGAGCAAGACATAGCCGGCTATGCGGACAAGGCCCGCGCCGGAAAAATCACCCTGGAAGACCTGCAAGGCGGCGTTTTCACCGTTTCTAACGGCGGTGTCTTTGGTTCGATGCTAAGCACACCGATCCTCAATTCACCCCAAAGCGGGATCCTCGGCATGCACGCCATCCAGCCCCGGCCTGTCGCCCGCGACGGCCACGTCGTCATCCGCCCCATGATGTATCTGGCTCTCAGTTATGATCACCGTTTGGTCGATGGCCGTGAGGCGGTCACCTTCCTCAACCAGATCAAAGCGAGCCTCGAAGAGCCCACGCAGCTGTTGCTCGACGGCATGGGCTGATGAGATGAAGAGCCGGCTGAAGCCAGCGCTCCTCAAGGAGAGGCGGCCAATGAGGTGCTAGTGGCTCATCGCAGTTTCGGCGCGCTGGTGCACTCCGGGAGTGCGCCAGCTTGCTGGCGCCAAGCCAAGCCAGCTTGCTGGCGAGTGTGCATCTCGGCGGCACCTCATGCACAGCTCCGCGCCATGGCGGGCAAGCCCGCCCAGCCACCGGCGGGGGCAAGCCCCCGCACTCCGCTCCATCGCTGCAGCGGCCGAAATCCCACCGCCTGAATTTTTTTGAAAAAACTTTACGGGTTGCTTCTTGACATGTTGCGGGGATTCCTTCATATCCCGCGCCCCGACAATCAGCGGAACCAACCAACCAAAAAACAACGAATCGCATGCGTGGAGTGATTATGAAGAAAGGCGAGCCTGTCGATCGGGCTCTCAAGCGTCTCAAGACCAAACTTGATGCCGAAGGAGTGCTGGAAGAAATCCGGCGCCGCCGCTCGTTCGAAACGCCCACCGAGCGCCGGCAGCGCAAGCTCCGTACCGCCTCCAAGCGCAACAAGATCCGCTGGCGTTACACTTCTGGCACTGGCTCTGCCGCCCCCGTCGAAACGGCCGCCTTTGCCGATTGATTTTCCTGGTTCCGCAGATCGGGAAATGAACGGGCACCTCAGGGTGCCCGTTTTTTTGTGTGGTCGGCTGCAGGGTTAATCCGCAGTTGCGTGGCTCTCTCGCAGCCGTTCTAGGTCCTCCCAGCGGGTGTAGTGGCGGGCGAGTTGCGCTTTGGCGGCGTCGAGTTGTTGGACAAGGGCCGGGATCTCAGCAAAGGATTCAGCTTGAAAGGCCGGATCATTCAAGCGGCTTTCAATGTCCCCAACGAGTTGTTCGGCGGCGTGGATGAGGTCTTCGATGGCGTCGAGCTCGCTGCGCTCCTTGTGGGTGAGCTTGCGCGCTTTGGCGGCGGTCGGCGCGGCAGCCTTGTGGCGGGCGGCGGCGGCTTTGGCGGCGGCTTGGGCCTGGATACGCTGGGCGGCTTCGCGGGCTTGGCGCTTTTCCAAATAATAGGAATAGTTGCCAGGTTGGACGATGACTCCGTCGTCCTCGAAGGCGATGATTTGATCGCAGATGCGGTCGAGGAAATACCGGTCATGCGACACGCAGATGACCGTGCCGTCAAAGTCCGCCAAGGCTTCTTCTAACATCCGCAGCGACGGCAGGTCCAGATCATTGGTCGGCTCGTCGAGCACGATCAGGTTGCCGCCGTTTTTGAGTACCTTCGCCAACATCAGCCGCGCCCGCTCGCCGCCGGAGAGCAGATCGACCCGGTCGTTGATTCGTTGGTCGTTGAAGAGGAAACGCCGCAGATAGGCGCGGGCCCCTAGCGATTGGTTGCCAAACATCAGCTTTTCGTTGCCGTCGGAAATCTCGTCTAGCAGAGACCCAGTGCCATCGAGCTGCATGCGGGTTTGGTCGATGTAATTGACCTTCACGCGTTTGCCGATGACTGCGGAGCCCTCGCTGGCGGCGATTTGGCCGAGGCAGAGTTTGAGCAAGGTGGTCTTGCCGACGCCGTTGCGGCCGACGATGCCGGTGCATTGGCCGGGCCGCAGCGTGAGCGTGAGGTGGCGGAACAACCAGCGCGGGGTGGCGGTGCTCGAGACATTCACGCCGGCGCCCTCGAGTTCGACGACGATGTTGCCCAGATCCGGTGGCGGGGGAATGAGCAAGTCCATTTCGCGTTCCTCGGGCGGGGCCTCCATGCCCTCGATCTCGTAGTACTGGTCCATGCGGTGGCGCGATTTGGTGCCGCGGGCTTTCACCCCGGAGCGCACCCAGTCGAGCTCCTCGCGCAAAAACCGCTGCCGCCGCCGCTCGGTTTGTTCGGCAATTTGCTGGCGCACTGCCTTGCTTTCGAGAAACGCGGTGTAATTGCCCGGATGGGAAAACGCCCGGCCCTGGTCGATCTCGATGATCCGGCTGGCGATCTCATCGAGAAAATAGCGGTCATGGGTGACGAAGATCACCGCGCCGGAAAACCCCTTCAAATACGCCTCCAGCCAGCGGATCGACTCCGCGTCGAGATGGTTCGTCGGCTCGTCCAACAGCAACAGGTCAGGCTGGCAGGCCAGCGCCCGGCACAGGGCGACGCGGCGTTTTTCCCCGCCGGACAGGGGCCCGACGGTCGCGTTGAGAGCTGGGGTATCCAGCGCGGTGGCGGTGGCCTTGATGCGGGCATCGAGGTTCCAGCCGTCGGCGTGATCGATGAGGTGGAGCAAGTCCGCGAGTTCCGCCTCCGAGCCGTCGCCGCCCTCGTAGCGGCGGATGGCGTCGACGATATCGGCCGCACCGGCGGCGATGTTCTCCTGCACGCTCAGCGCAGCGTCCAGCTCGAATTCCTGTGGCAGATAGCCGATGCGCAGGGCCCGCCGCAGCGCGATGTCGCCACTATCCGCCTGCGTCATCCCGCTCAAAATCTTCAGCAACGACGTCTTGCCGCAACCGTTGCGGCCAACCATGCCGATTTTCTCGCCGGCGGAAATGGCCAGCGTCACCCCGTCCAGTAACATTTGATAGCCGTAGCTGAGGCGAATTTCGGTGGCGGAAAGCAAGGCGGACATGGGGCGCGCACTCTGGCCCATCCCGCAGCAAACGTCCACCGCATTACCTCAAACCAGAGGAGTCTGCTATTATCCCGAACGTCAAAGTTCGGTTTTTTCTGAGGGGTTGTGCGTAACGATTTTTTACCACTGAGCTACTGATTCCCACTGATACCACTGAAATA
>Ga0114962_10000816_pt1 | contig 27173 bp, 40 predicted proteins | sample C_130820_MF_Meta_FD_87017 | JGI IMG/M metagenome (GOLD analysis project Ga0114962, IMG submission 87017) | Freshwater microbial communities from Lake Croche, Canada to study carbon cycling - C_130820_MF_MetaG | ecosystem: Environmental > Aquatic > Freshwater > Lake | place: Lake Croche, Canada...
AAAACGTATCCTGTATTTTTATTTCCTAGATGGGCGCAAGGTGTGCCAGCTGACTGTTAATCAGTTTATCAGGTAGGTTCGATTCCTACTCTAGGAGCCAATTTATTGGGGACTTAGTTAAGTGGTATAACAACGCCCTTGCACGGCGTTATCAGGAGTTCGACTCTCCTAGTCTCCACCACTTTACAAAGACTTATTAGGTGTGACTATGACGGAATTGGTAGACGTCCTCGATTGTGATTCGAGATTTTGTGGGTTCGAGTCCCACTAGTCACCCCTAATAAGTTTTAAACGCCACTGTAGCTCAATTGGTAGAGCACCTGACTTGTAATCAGGGGGTTGAGGGTTCGATTCCTTTCAGTGGCTCCAAATGTAGAAATGGTGCTAGGCGTGGCCCACGTTAAAAAAATAATACGCCCTTTATATTGCGGGATTAGTTTAATGATAGAACAGCAGATTTCCAATCTCCTGGCAAGGGTTTGATTCCCTTATCCCGCTCCAATCACTCTCCTAAGGTGACAACACTAAAAGCCCTTTATTGGGCTTTCTTTTTATTAATCTTCAGCACCTGGTTCTTTAATGAACACTCCAGCAACCGCAAATGTCACAGCAAGTCCATTCATTACTATATTCCACGTGGAATCAGATATGTTACCAAATGCAGCAAATAATCCAGTCAATGCAGCATGAGTACTGGGTTCTTTCAGTCTACCAACGACAAACTTCATTATTTTTATATCTCTTGCCAGATTCATACTATACTCCAAATGAAATATATTTATAAAATAATGTTGACCTTTTCATTAAACTCCTGTATATTACCCTATAATAGCTCACTAAGGAATAAATATGAACAAGAAACTTACTAAAGAAGCAAAACTAAAACAAGATTGGATAGATTTCAATAAACAATACAAAACCCAACCAAAGCTCAAGATGACATTTGAAGAGTATTCTAACTGGGTATTTGGTACTACTGCTAAACCTAAAGCATCTAATAAAGGAATGACTTTTGGAAGACCTAGTTGGGCTCCTAAAAATAACATACCATCATTGATAGGAAATTCCAAAGCTAGTCTAGGTAAGAATTCAATGGTAGAGAAAGTTACACGAGGTCAAATAACAGGAGATGATGCTGATCAAATTATAAGTAAATCTAAAAGAATTGGAATTGCTTACAACAAAGGGAGCTATCAGTATATTACTGATGAGACTGATGCCAAGACTATTGGTAAGAAATCTTGAGTGGGAACAGTATTATGCTATGTGTGAATGAACAACTTGTATCGATGATAACCCTTTTCTTCTCATCGTTCTTCTTGATTATGTTGTTAGGAATTCAGTCTCAGTTTGTAAAGAGCAAAGAAGCGTTGCCTTCTTTCATTACAGCACTAATGATTGGTTCCCTTCAGTTGTTTTTGTATAAGGCTACTCCTGATGCTGGTATAGCAGAATCGGTATGCTATGTTGTCGGAGGAGCTCTAGGATTAGTGTCATCAATATATGTGCACAATTTGTGGTTGAAAATTACAGGCCAAAACTAGGAGATTATTATGAAATTTATATACTTAGGCGATAGATCCAAAGCAAGAACTAATGTTATTACTATCGCATACAAGCTGGAACCTCATAATGTTGCCAGATTTGGAATTGCCTTCTCTAACAAGAATGATTTGTATTCTAAAGAGTTTGGTAAGAGTTTGGCTATAGAAAGGTACGAACAACCTCATCGGCATTTTATTGATAAAACTAAAGGTAGCTACTTTGCTATACTTGAGTCACTTGAAGAGATTGAAATGCCAAGTTGGGCCTATGACATGATTGAAAAAGAATTGTTGACCTTTGATGAATAGTGTAGGACAATAGCTGTAACTTAATAAAATATGAAGAGGAATTATAAAATGGTACCACAACTTTTACCTGGCGAGACTTATATTGGAACAGTCTGTCCGGGACACGTTAAACCATATCATCTCATTCTGTCTCCAGTAGAAACAGAATATCTTGCTTCGTTCTCTGAAGGATGGAACAGACCGCTTATTCTTGGTGAAGGTGAATCAAGACAGTACGATTACTTCATTCCATCACTAGAACAAATGGAAATGATGATGACTGTTGAACCTGAAAAATTCATCGAAAGACAAACGTATTGGACTTCTACCAAATATACTACCCGTGATACAAAATATGTGTATTCAAGAATGGGTATGGGTATTTCGATGGAACATGATGCTGTTTGTGTTGTTAGAAAAATTCGTACTGTTGATTTAGGAGCTGAATAATGAGAATTGAAGATTTCCCAGAGTTAATTGAATTTACTGATAGATTGAATGGCAATCACTTTACTGAACATAGTAAAATTTTACTCAATACTACTTACAGAGAAGTTAACTTGAAAGATGGTTATACCTTAACCATCAAGAACATAGATGACTATAATGAATTGGTAAATGAGTCAAATTTATTCCAACTTTACCCAGCTAACGATTTCTACGACCCTTGGCCATACTACAAAGCTAAATTGCCTATCTATATCGAAGGTAATTTTGCTGATGTAATGTTTGAAGATAAGGACGAGTTTGAAGAGCAATATGGAATCAAATTGGTGACTGGAGTAGTAGAGCGGTTTCTAGGACCTAATTTTTGTAATGTAGGTGATGTAAATTTTCCATTTCGACTTTATGTGTACGAAGATTATGAGTTAGGAGATTTTCATAATGATTACTAATATAGATATACTAGCAGGATTAATAATATTGACAATCATTACTCTTGAAAGATTTAATCCATGGAGATAACATGACTGAAGATGAATACGAATTATTTTTGGCTGAGCTTAATAGGTATAGCATTCCAAAGCCAACAGAACCAAATTATGATAGGATTCCTCCTCTTGCATTGAAAGAAGTAGCAAAGGTAATGTCTTATACAAGTGATGATACTTGGATGAGTCCTACTGAAGCAAAACGAAAGTTCTTTAATACTGCTCAACTACATCAATGGGAATACAGAGATGGAGAAGAACTAGACAAAACCTCTCAACTACATCATCTTGCTCATGCTATAGCAAGTCTAATGAGCTTATGTGAATACTTGTTGAAGAATAATGTTGTAATAAAATGATTCATGTTAGATAATATAATCTTTGACCTAAACTATGAGGAAGTAAAATGAAACTATCGAAAGACACTATTACTATTTTGAAAAACTATGCTTCAATCAATTCCAATCTGTTGATTACTCCAGGAAACATTCTCAAGACCAGAACTCTTGCTAATACTCTAATGTCTTCTGCTACTGTTCCTGATACCTTCCCACAAGAATTTGGTATCTATGATTTGACCGAGTTCCTTAGTGTTATGGCTCTATTCCAAAGTCCCGAGTTGGAATTTAACGAGAAGTTTGTTAAGATTTCTGAAGGTAAGAATTCTATCAAATATTATTCAGCAGAATCTAATGTTCTTGAGGTTCCTAAGAAGGACATCAACTTTCCAGAAACTGATATCGAATTGTTATTGACTGCAGAACACTTATCATTGATTACTAAAACTGCTTCTGTATTAAGATCATCTGATGTATCATTCATTGGAGTTGATGGTGAACTGAAGTTGTTCATTGGTGATAAGAAAAATGATACAGCTAACTCTTTTGAAGTAGCTATTGGTAATACAGATTTAGAATTCCAAGTTAATTTCAAGGTAGATATCCTCAAGTTCATTCCAGGAGAATACCAAGTGTCTATTTCATCTAAACGAGTATCCAGATTTGCTTCTACTTCTTCTGATTTAGTTTATTATGTTGGTGTTGAACAAGATTCTACTTTCTCAGCTTAATTAAAGGACCTTTATATTATGACAATTTCTAGCATTAATAACCAATTCTTGTTTGTAGAAAAATACAGACCACAGTTGATTGATGATTGTATTCTTCCTGAGTCGTTGAAGACTACTTTTAAGGAATTTATTGAATCAGGACAATTGCCTCACTTTATGTTTTCAGGTTCTGCTGGTACAGGTAAGACTACTGTTGCTAAAGCTCTTTGTAATGAGATTGGTGCTGAATATATACTAATCAATGGATCTGACGAAGGTCGGTCCATTGATGTACTAAGAGGTACTATTCGGAGTTTTGCTTCTACTGTTTCGTTGACTGATTCTAAGAAAGTTATTATTCTGGATGAAGCTGACTATATGAATCCTCAAAGTGTTCAACCAGCATTACGTTCTTTTATGGAAGAGTTCTCTGCCAACTGTAGATTCATTTTTACTTGTAACTACAAACAAAGAATTATTGAACCGCTACATAGCAGATGTACTTGTATCGATTTCAAAGTAGAAGCAAAAGATAAGCCTGCTATAGCGGCAGGATTCTATAAGAGAGTGGTTCAAATTCTCAATAACGAAGATGTTGAATTTGATCCTAAAGTAGTATCTGAATTAGTAATCAAACACTTTCCAGACTATAGAAGAATCTTAAATGAGTTGCAAAGATACTCAGTTTCTGGTAAAATAGATGTCGGAATCTTATCGAGTAACTTCAATGATGATAAGTTTGGGGTATTGTTAACATCACTCAAAGCCAAAAACTTTACTGATGTACGTAAATGGGTTGGTAGTAATGTTGATACTGAATTTGTAGAACTAGCGAGAAAGTTGTATGATACTTCAGTAGAACATTTAGAACCACAAAGTATTCCTGAATTGGTGTTGATTCTTGCTGATTATGATTACAAAGGAGCTTTCCGAGCTGATAAAGAAATCAATATCATGGCGTGTATGACTGAAATTATGTCAGCTTGTAAGTTCAAGTAACTTGGAGTCTATATTATGATTAAGCCATTTGAGTTCGTGAATGCTATAAATTATTCGAAAGAGGATCTATTTGAGGATCCTCAGGCTGACAAAGATTACAATGCATTTTTGATCAACCGTAGTCTTTCGTACTTTGTTGATACTGTTATGTTCGCTAACGAGATGAATCAGTATTCGTCTATTCCTAGTAAGCAACAATTTGCTTATTATATAAATACGATCGCAAGGAAAAAGCGTTTCTCGAAGTGGGCAGAGAAGGCATCAAAATCTGATGACCTTGCTGCAGTATGTTCATATTATGGATATTCTAAACAGAGAGGTAAAGATGTTTTGGATATGCTAACTACTGAACAAATTAACTACATAAAAGAGAGACAATACACGGGTGGTCGAAAATGAGTGAAACTACTACACAATATGATAATTTGACTGATAATATGTTAGAAATTACCATTCCAGAACCAGATAGCTTTTTAAAGATTAAAGAAACTCTGTCTCGGATTGGTGTTGCTTCTAAAAAAGACAATATACTGTATCAGTCATGCCATATTCTACACAAGCAAGGAAGATACTATTTGGTGCACTTCAAAGAATTGTTTGCATTGGATGGTAAGGAATCAAACATCTCTCAAGATGATATCGAACGGAGAAATGCTATTGCTGTACTGTTACAAGATTGGAATTTGTTGAAAGTCGTTGATACTGATAAAGTTGCTAAACGAGCTTCGTTATCATCAATCAAGATTCTTACATACCAAGAGAAATCAAACTGGACATTGATGCCTAAGTATAACATCGGTGTTCGTAAAACTTCACACTAAATTGGAATATACTATGACACAACCATTAGATGAAAATACTACTGAACTAAATATCACACTCACCATTACTGATGTGAACAAATTACTTGCTATTCTAGGTAAGTATCCATTCGATGAAATTAATGCATTGATTGGTAAAATTTATGCCCAGGGCGAAGCACAGATTAAAGAGCTGTTGCCTCCAGAAGAAGCTTCAGTGGAATAAGTTGTTTGTTCTGAGGAGGAACACTAAAACTTCTCAAACACTGATCATGTCTTCGGAGTGATCATTACTAAAATCTCGCTTAAAAGGGGAACATTATGTTAGCAAACCAACTAGTTCAATTTGACAAGGAACTCTTGAAATTCTTTGTAGGATTTGATACACATTCAGAAGCAATTAGAAAAGCAACTGAGAATCTTAAAAACCAAAAGTCTTATCCACCATACAATATCAAAACTGTTGGAGATAATTCGTTTATTATTGAGATTGCTGTTGCTGGTTTTAGTCGTAATGATATTGACGTTGAACTTTATAACAGAACACTGACTGTTACTGGTAAATCTGCAGAACCAGATGATAGTGTATACTTGTATAAAGGTCTTGCATCAAGAGCATTTACTAGAACCTTCACAATTGCTGAAAACGTGATAGTATCTGAGATCAAACTTAATGATGGCATGTTGCGTATCTTTCTTGACCATATCATCCCAGAGGAATTAAAACCTCGTAAACTTGAAATCAGTACATCTAATAATTTGTTGTTAGGTTAATCAATTTATAGGGGAGACTCGTTATCTCCCCTTCTTTTTTTCTTTATGGAATATATTATGACAAATCAAATACTCGCATTTCGTTTATTATCTGGAGATGAAGTTATTTCTATCATTGCTTCAGAAACTGATACCACTTACGAATTAGAAAATCCTGCTCAAATTGCAACTCAAATGACAGAATCTGGAAAGATCGGTCTTATGATTGCAGCATTCCAGCCTTATGCTGAATCTAATATTACTCTGAATAAACATGCTATTGCCTCAATCTGCACTCCAGCTCAAGGTCTAGCTGATGAGTATAAATCCAAATTTGAAGAGTCTTTGATCATTACTCCTCCTACTCAAAAAATCATCGTTTAGATTGGAGAAATAAATGTTAGTATTGGATTTAGAAACCCTCGATGTAGAATCTACTGCAGTAATTCTTTCTGCTAGTATTGTTGAATTTACAGAAGGCGACACGTGGGATTCGTTGTTATCTAAAGCTCTGTTTGTGAAGTTTGATGCTAAAGAACAAACAAGAGACTTCAAAAGAACGGTATCAAAAGAAACTTTGGATTGGTGGCAAAATCAATCAGACGAAGTTCGTAAAGTTAGTTTACTTCCTTCTCCTAATGACGTATCTGCCGCTGAAGGAATCCAACTAATCAAGGACTACATCAAGAAGTACGATACCTCTAGTCAACCAATTGTATGGGCCAGAAGTGGTTTTGATTTTATGGTTATTTGTAGTTTGTGTAATGCTATGAACATTCCTCATGTAGTCAAACATAGCAGATTCCGTGATATCCGAACTGCTGTGGATATTCTTTCAAGTAGTTCAGATGGTGGATACTGTGACGTTAATCTTCCAGGGTTTGATAAGATCTTAGTTCAAAAGCACAATCCAATTCATGATATTTGTTTTGATGCGTTGCAACTGCTATATCCAAACTAAGATTGAATGTTGTCACTTAGGGATATTTGATGGATAATATCCCTAAGTAGAATATTATTACATTATGGAGAACAATATGACAAATAACTTCTATACTTCAGCAATTCAGTATGGTAACAAGATTCTCGTTCGATATATTCAAGATGGACTTCCTCGAAAAACCAAGATAGATTTTTATCCTACTCTATTCACTACATCTAAGAAACCTTCCTCAGAAGACAAATGGAAATCCTTATATGGTATTCCTGTTTATGAAATCAATCCTGGAACCATCATCGACTGTAAAGAATTCATCAAGAGCTATGAGCATGTAGAAGGATTCAATATCTTAGGTCAAACCAATTATGCCTATCAGTATGTTGCTGAGACTTATCCTAACGACATCAAGTTTGATTCTGATCTGCTGAAGATTGTGTCAATCGATATCGAGACTGTTGATGAAGAAGAAGGATTCCCAAAACCAAAGTATGCCAATGAAGAAATACTATTGATTGGTATTTCTGATATGAAAACGAAAACCAAGAAGATATTTGGTTCGAGACCTTATACTGGTCAGTATCCAGAATGTTATGTTTTGTGTCAAGATGAATCATCTTTGTTGAAACAGTTCATTGCTCATTGGCAAGAGAGAGTTCCTGATATTATTTCAGGATGGAACATTAACAACTTCGATATGCCATACATTGTAAATAGAATCAATAAGGTTCTCGGATCTGAGTATTCTAAGAAGTTGTCTGTGTGGAATATAGTACATGAACGTATGGAAAAACTTAATGATGATGAAGTTCTGACTGTTGATATTGTAGGAACATCCTGCTTAGATTATCTTGATTTGTATAAGAAATATTCTATGTCAACTGAAGAATCGTATAAATTAGACCACATTGCTTATATTGTATTAGGTGAGCGGAAAGTGGATCATAGTGAGTGGAATAGTTTCAAGGAATTCTACACCAACGATTGGAATACGTATGTCGATTACAATGCTCAGGACGTTGAACTAATCAATAGACTAGATGATCAACTAAAGTTCATCGAATTACATTTGACTATGGCTTATATGGCCAAGATCAATTATAGCGAAGCGTTTAGTCCAGTTCGGTTGTGGGATGCTACAATCTATCATTATTTGCTAGCTCAACACATTGTAATTCCTAACCAAGATAGAAGTTCAGTTAAGGGAGAACTAGAAGGAGCTTTTGTTAAGCCACCTCAAGTAGGATTCCATAACTGGGTAGCTTCATTCGATTTAGCTTCATTGTATCCTCATCTTATTATGCAAAGTAATATTAGTCCTGAGACTATCACAACTACTCGTCATAATGTCACGATCGAAGGATTGTTGAATAAGATGGAACTACCAAAAACTGATTATGCTGTTACGGCTAACGGCTGGTGTTATTCTAAAGAGAAACGAGGATTCTTACCTCAGTTGATGGATACGATGTACGTTAATCGTTCTATTAAGAAGAAAGAAATGCTCAAGCTCGAACAAGATTATGAGAAAGACAAATCCAACAAAGAATTGTCGAAGGAAATTACTCGACTTCATAATATTCAAATGGCGTTGAAGATTACTCTGAATTCTGCTTATGGTGCTCTAGGTATGCCGTATTTCAGATATTATGATTTGAGAATGGCTGAAGGTATTACTACTGGTGGTCAATTATCGATTAAGTGGATTGCAGCTAAACTCAACAAGTATATGAATTCAGCAATGAAAACCACTGATTATGATTATATTATTGCGATGGACACAGATAGTTGTTACATCTCGTTGGCTAAGTTGATTGATTCAAATGTACCTGATAAGACTACAGCTGAAAAGATTCAGTTTATGGATACGTTCTGTTCTAAAGTATTGACTCCATACATTGCAAAGTCATATGCTGAGCTTGCTGAGTATCTGAATTCGTATGATCAGAAAATGCAAATGAAACGAGAAGTATTGGCTGATAAAGGATTGTGGACTGCTAAGAAGCGATATGCTCTTCGAGTTCATAATTCAGAAGGAGTACAATATGAGAAACCCAAGATGAAGATTATGGGTATCGATATTGTGAAAGCTACTACTCCTCCAATTATTAAAGATAAACTGAAACAAACTCTTGATATTATTTTTGATCAGACAAATGAAGACCTTCTCAAGTTCATTGATAAAGCTAAGAAGGAATTCAAGACTTATAATGTAGAAGACATTGCTATTGCCAAGTCTGTTAATGGAATGGCCAACTATCATAATGAGAAGACTATATTCAGTAAAGGATGTCCTCTTCAAGTTCGAGCAGGATTAGTGTATAACCACAATCTCAAGGCTCATAATCTGACTCAGAAGTATCCTTTGATAGCTTCAGGAGATAAGTTGAAGTATGTGTTTTTGAAACTTCCTAATACAATCAAACAGAATGTGATTGGATTTCCTGGAAATCTACCTGAAGAATTCAATCTAAACAAGTATATTGATTATGATACACAATTTGAAAAGGTGTTCTTAAACCCACTAGGAAATATCGTTAAGCCTATTGGATGGGTACTTGAAGAGGTATCTTCGTTGGATGCATTCTTCTAATGTTGAATAATCTGTAGAATGTAGTATAATAATCTTTTAATCAACCAAAGGAATTCAATATGTCTGAATTGTTAGCTAGAATAAGAAAGAATACCACAATCAAAGATTCTAATATCCTACAGGACTCAAAGTTCTTTACTAAGAAGGACATGATTCAAACTTCTATTCCAGCAATGAACGTTGCTTTGTCTGGAGAACTTGATGGTGGGTTTGTTCCTGGATTAACATTATTTTGTGGCCCTTCAAAACATTTCAAGAGTTATTTTTCTCTTATTATGGCAAAGGCTTATCTTGACAAATACAAAGATGCCATCATGATTTTTTATGATTGTGAGTTTGGTACTCCTGCCGCTTACTTCGATTCATTAAACATTGACATGAATCGAGTACTTCATGTTCCTATTATGAATATGGAAGAGTTTAAGTTTGATGCTATTCAACAACTAGAAGGTCTGAAACGAGGCGATCGAGTAATCTTTGTAATCGATTCTCTTGGTAATATGTCATCTAAGAAAGAGATCGACGATGCTATTGATGGAAAAGCAGTAGCTGATATGTCTCGTGCTAAACAGATGAAGTCTATCTTCAGAATGATTACTCCATATTTGAATAGACTTGATATTCCTATGGTAGCAGTGAACCACATTTATATGGAACAAGGCTTATATCCAAAAGCAATTGTTTCAGGTGGAACAGGAATATACTTGTCTGCCGATAATATCTTCATTCTAGGACGTCAACAAGAAAAAGAAGGTACTGAAGTAATTGGTTATAACTTCATTATCAATGTGGAGAAATCAAGATACGTTAGAGAGAAATCTAAAATCCCAATCAGTGTTTCGTTCGAGGGTGGTGTATCTAAATGGTCAGGATTATTAGAGATGGCTTTAGAATCTGGTCATGTAATCAAACCTAGCAATGGATGGTATTCAAGAATCAATTCTACTACTGGAGAACTTGAAGATAAGAAATATAGATTAAAAGAAACTATCAACAAGGATTTCTGGTTACCTATACTAGCACAAAAAGGATTCCAACAATGGGTTTCAGATAACTATAAACTAACTTCTTCTGAAATGCTATCAGATAAAGACATCGAAGCTGAACTTGATAAAGTCAATTCTGATGTTGACGAACTAGAAGAATTAGTGTAATATTATCGGGCATCTTCGGATGCCCTTCTTAACTTGGAGTGTATTATGAATACCGAATTTGAAACGTATAACTATTTTGATTCAACAGGAACTGAAGTTATTGCCTTAGAAATCATAGAAGGTGAATTCAAAGGTACTATATTCTCATTTGGGAAGGTAGAGTTTCCTGATCCAGAAGAACCAGTACTGAGTTTTGAATATACCTTACATCAAGGATACGTATCAGAAGACAACAATCAAACCTTCAAAAATTGTCTAGGTGATATTCTAGTGAATATCCTAGAGGAATCGCTCAAAGATAAAACTACTGTATTCAAAGGTGGAATTTAATGAGTAGAATTGAAACTACTATATTATCGAATCTAATCCATAATCCTGAATTTAGTCAAAAAGCATTGCCCTTCATTAAGAAGGAATACTTTGCTGATCGTAGTGAAGCTATCATAGCAGAAACTATATTGTCATTTGTTAATGATTTTAGTAGTCTTCCTACTAAAGAGATTATGACTATCCAAGTATCTAATCGACCAGATGTTTCTGATGAAGCTCTTAGTGAATTGGTTCACTTGATCGATTCATTTGAACACAAAGATACTTCTCAGGAATGGTTACTCGACGAAACAGAGAAGTTTTGTAAGCATAGAGCAGTAATTAATGCTATTCTGTCTTCTATGCAGATTATCGATGGCAAGAATGATAAGTTCACTCCTGAAGCAATTCCTACTCTGTTATCTGATGCTCTGAGTATTTGCTTTGATACTGATGTTGGTCATGATTACTTCGATGATTCATCTGATCGATATGATTTTTATAATCGAGTAGAGGAGAAGATTCCTTTTGATATTGATATCCTAAACAAAATTACAAGTAATGGTCTTGCTAAGAAAACTCTGACCATATTGCTTGCTGGTACTGGTGTTGGTAAATCTTTAGTGATGTGTCATTTTGCTTCTGCTGCTCTAATGCAAAGTCGGAATGTTCTTTATATTACTATGGAGATGGCTGAAGAAAGAATTGCTGAACGTATTGATGCCAATTTGCTGAATCTTGGTATGAATGAACTAAAGACTGTAGAGAAAGATATCTTCAATTCTCGCTTGAATAAGTTGAAGAAGAAATCTCACGGTAAGTTGATTGTGAAAGAGTATCCTACTTCTGCTGCTCATACTGGACACTTTAGAGCATTGATTGAGGAATTAAAATCTAAGAAGAATTTTGTTCCAGACATTATCTTTGTTGATTACTTGAATATCTGTGCTTCTCAGAGAATGAAGTTTGGTGGTGGAGTTAATAGTTATACTTACGTGAAAGCTATTGCAGAAGAACTTCGTGGTCTTGCTGTAGAGTACAACGTACCACTAATAAGTGCTACTCAAGCAAATAGAGAAGGATTGAATAGTTCCGATTTAGACTTAACTAATACTTCAGAATCTATTGGTTTACCTCAAACTTGCGATCTCATGCTAGCATTAATATCTACTGAAGAACTTGAAGAGCTAGGTCAAATTATGATTAAGCAGTTGAAGAACAGGTATAACGATCTAAGTTACTACAAGAAGTTCATGGTAGGAATTGATAGAAATAAAATGAGAATCTTTGATGTTGAAGAATCTGCTCAAAGTGGATTATCCGATACACCATCAACATCATATGCACCTAAATCTCGTCATGAGAAATCTACTAACGATTTTGTATTCTAAAGGTATAACATGAAAAGATACATGACATGGCAGTATGTTGAAAATGCCATTCGATCAATAGATAAGCAAATGAAAGAAGCTGATTGGGTTCCTGACTTAATTATTGGTATCGCTAATGGTGGTTCCATTCCAGCAACTCTTATAAGTAAAATTACAGGTATCCCTTGCAAGACCTTTATCGTTCAGTTAAGAGATGGGGAAATCCAAGAAACCATTGATGCAGATTATTTACGATTCCTTCTGGGAAAAGATCCAATCAAAGTTCTTGTGGTTGATGATATTAATGATTCTGGAAAAACACTAGAGTGGATTATTGGTAATTGGGATTGGGAGACTGAAGATACTAGTATCATGTTCAGAATTGCTACTATCCACAACAACATTGCTAGCCCTATCAAAGTCGATTTTGCATACGAAGAGATTGATAAAGAAGCTGATCCCTCATTATGGATTGTGTATCCGTGGGAATCATTTGTTGACTATACGATCTACCCATAGTATAATGATGTATGTTTTGGTTAATCGGAGAAAGAAATGAGTAGCAAATATAGATTGTCGGAAATGTTCTTTAGTATGCAAGGAGAAGGTACTTTTGCTGGTACTCCTTCATTATGGGTTCGTTCATTTGGATGTAACTTGAAATGTCCTGGATTTCCCTGTGACACAGAATACTCTTGGAATGGTGAGTTCAAAAATCAACATGAAACTTATACGGCAGAAGAGATTCACCAAACTCTGAAAGCACTTATCACAAATGAAAATAATCCAACAGGTTCATTGGTTCATCCAATTACTAATAGCGACATCCATATTGTGTTTACTGGTGGTGAGCCATTATTGAAAAAGTATCAGACCATGATTATGGAAGTAATTGATTTGTTTACAGAAGAGAACGATTTTGTTCACTTTACCGTCGAGACTAATGGTACTCAACGATTAACTGATGAGTTTGTTAAATGGGCTTATGAATCAGATGCTTATCCATTCTTCTCTATCAGTCCTAAACTTGAGTCAGTCAGTGGTGAGAAAGGGGCAGTAGATATTGATAACATTATTGATATTACGGAATTGTTCAGTACTCAAATTAAGTTTGTAGCTGATGCTTCTAAAGAATGTGAGAAAGAATTGCTTGACGTAACTAAGATTCTAGTGGATAATGATATTGATTCTGAGGTATGGGTAATGCCTTTGGGAGAGACAATGGAAGATCAATTAAAGATTGCTCCTATCGTCGAGAAGTATCAAGAATTAGGTTTTAGAATAGCACTTAGAGGCCATACATATGTTTGGTCTAACGCAAAAAATCGATAAGGGGATAAAATGAGTACTTGGACTATTGATAAACAGTTTAGCTTTTGTTATGGTCATAGAGTGTGGAGTCAAAAGTTAGTAGAAGAATTTTGCGACTCTAATGATACCTATTGCAAATGTAGGTTCTTACATGGCCACGAGGGATTGGTTCATGTGTTTCTTGAAGGAGATACGTTAGAACGAGGAATGGTAACTGATTTCAAACATTTAGGTTGGTTGAAGAATTTCCTAGATACGTACGTTGATCATAGATTTATTATTGATGCTAATGATCCTATGTTTACTAGATTAGTTCAGAGTTTATGGAATTCAGTTACTGATAAGGATTTAGCTACTATACCTGTATTGGTTCCTAATACAGATCACGTAGCAGGGTACGTTCTGGATATGTCAGGAATTCCAGAAGATGAAACATATGAAACATTAGAAGGGTATTTTATAGTAGATTTCGTTCCTACTTCAGAAAACTTATCAAAATGGTTATATGATTGTGTTGATGTGAAGATGTCGAAGTTAAACGTGACTACGACTCAAATAGATTGGTTTGAGACACCAAAATCAAGAAGTTCTTACAGAAAGTAGTAAATTAAATTCACCGATTAAGGAAGGTAAATGGCTTATAATAAAACAAAATGTGATGCTAAACTTGGATATGAAATTCACAAACATTTGGTTGCTCATGGAGTAGAGACTCCAATGAAACCGTTTGCTAATCCCCGCTCACAAAGAATTGATATCATTGAAGATAAGTTCAGAGATATCATGGAAACTTTAGGATTAGATTTAATGGATGATAGTCTAATGGATACTCCTAAACGAGTAGCCAAGATGTTCGTTAATGAAATCTTCTGGGGATTAGACTTTGAAGCATTCCCTAAATGTACTACAGTTCTAAACAAAATGGGTTATGATGAGATGGTTATTGAGAAGAATATCAATGTCCAATCTAATTGTGAGCATCACTTTGTAGTAATTGATGGTTTTGCTACTATAGCATACATTCCTGACAAAGTGGTTCTAGGATTATCTAAAATGAATAGAATCGTAGAGTACTTTGCTAAACGTCCACAAATTCAAGAACGATTGACTGAACAAGTATATCATGCTCTTCAGTACATCTTGAAAACTGATAACATTGCTGTTAAGATTGATGCTAGACATTATTGTGTTAAGGCAAGAGGAGTAGAAGATGTTGGTAGTACTACAGTGACTTCTAAGTTAGGTGGTATATTTAAGAATGATCCAGCTTGCAGAGCAGAATTTATCACATTAAGTCAGTAATAGGAATTATATTATGAGTGAACGATTGACTATAGAATGGACTGATTCAGCAGAGGGGGCCTTCGGGCCCCCTGGTGCTAAAGGATTGAAAGGTGAAGTTTTTGTTAAACAAGTATTAGAAAGTTGGGGCTGGAATGTTACTCTTCATGAAGCTGACAGAACCAAACAGCTTGCTGGAATTGATATTGAATTCCAATCTCCTAAATGGAAAAGACCTTACTCAGCAGATGTAAAATCTAACATCGATAGTCATGGTACCTTCTACATTGAAACTGATGATAAAGGATGGTTATTCAATCCTAGTAAAATCAGTCATAGAATCTGGCATTGTAATCCTACTACTGGTCAAATGGCATGGTATGATAGACAAGAGATGCAAAAATATATTGTTGACAATAACATGAGAAATAAGGGATTATATAGAGTCTCGGGACAACATATGCCTTTCGTAACCAGAAGAACTATTGAGGTTTAACATGACTACTCTTATCACAGAATCAAATTCTATTTGGGTTACCTTCAAGAAAGAAGGTATCCACAAGTATCCTGCTGCGTTAACAGATCCTAATCTTGCTGATGTGTCGTTCCTAGGATATCCCCATCGTCATATGTTCTGGTTCAAAGTATGGATTGAAGTTACTCATAATGATAGAGACATTGAGTTCATCCAATTCAAGAGATGGTTGGAAAGTTTGTATGATGGTACGTTAGAACTAGATTATAAAAGTTGTGAGATGATTGCGGATGATCTTGCTACAGAAATCCACTCGAAGTATCCAGGTAGAAAGTTTACTATTGATGTCAGTGAAGATAATGAGAATGGTTGTACTAAAACGTATAGAGGAATTTAATAATGATCAACTTTGCACATATTGCTCCTGTATCTTATCTACCATTCGTAGAAAAATATCCTGTTCATTTGTTGTTGGCTCATTTGATTGAAGAGAATGAAGAATATCGTAACTTCTATATTCGATTGAAAGAAGAGAATCCAAACGTATTTTACCATGTGGATAATTCAGCATTTGAAATGTTTAAGCGTGGCCAACCAATGTACGATTCTTCTAAACTGATTAGTATGGCTAAGTTGGTTGGGGGTGATTCGATAGTGATGTCTGATTATCCTAAAGAACACTATACCAAAACCATTAATGCTGCTATTAAGTTAATACCTGAAATTAAAGAAGCAGGATTCAAAACATTCTTCTGTCCTCAATCAGAATTTGGTAAAATCGAAGACCTATTAGCATCATTCGAATGGGCTATTGGTAATAAGGATATTGATTACATTGGTGTATCGATTCTTGCTTGTCCTATTGCTCTAGGCCTAGATGAACAATCTTATGGTGATGGTCATAAAGATGAATCATACAGACTTCAAAGATACCTTGCTAGATGGAAGGTTTTCAGTTTATTGAATAAGAATGGATTATTGTTGAAGAATGCTAGTAATCGTTTTCATTGTTTAGGGATGACTGATGGTCCAAATGAGATCGAGCTTTTGAGTCAATTTCATAAGCACATATTCTCGTGGGATTCTTCTAGTCCTATTTGGCACGGAATTAATGGTATTCGGTATGATGGGTCTCCTACTGGATTACGTAATGGTAAATTTGAAGCTGAAGTAGATTTTAGTATTACTAACGAGTTTAATGTTGATATTATGAATGATATACTCTATAATATGCATTCTATTGATAAAATGAGTGCCTAATTATGATTATAGCATTACATGGAGCAAAAGGTTCTGGTAAAGACGAATTCTTCAAGATTGCTCAAGAAAGATATCCTGATATCAGTAAGATTGCTTTTGCAGATCCAATCAAACATCATATTTGCAACATCTTTGGATTGGAAGATGAGTTAGCTTATGATCAATTCAAACGATCAGAACTGAAAGGTGATTTGGGTGGTAAGTATTTCCAAGTAGATGGTCGTAGGGTGGTTCGTGAGATTGGAATGCTTATGCGAATGTATAATGAAGATCAGTTTACAGAGTATGTAGAAGATGCAATATATTCCAATCATAATACTACTTGGATAATTACTGATTGTAGATTTCCTAATGAAGTAGAATTAGTAAGGAAGTTTAATGGCTGTATAGTAAAGATCAATAGACCAGGACTTGATTATGATGGTCATATTACAGAGTCGGAATTAGATGATGTAGATTTTATCATTGATAATGATGGTACGTTACAAGATTACAAAGACAAAATTATTAACTTTTTAGAGGAACACCTATGAAACATATTATGAGCCCAACTAGCCGTTCTACTTTGACTGGAGTACAAGAGGGTGATGTTCAAGCTAATGCTGCCGATCTTCGACTGGATAAAGTATTTCAAATTAACAATACAGTATTTGAGATTGATAATGATACCAAAGTTCATAGAGGCTCAATTCAACTTCTTCCTGATGCTGATGGTTGGTTTGAACTTGCTCCTGGTGGTTACGAAGTAGTAATGGAGAATATAGTGACTATTTCAGATAGGGAAGCTGGATTCGTAATCACTAGATCTACATTGAATCGCAATGACGTATTCTTAACTTCTGGATTATACGATAGTGGTTATGGTATAGATGTTACGACTGGTGAAAAAGTAGGTGGAGTAATGGCTGCATGTATGCATGTTGGTTCTGGTACAATCCGAATCAAACAAGGTACTCGTATTGGTAATACGTCATGTGGAATGCTGAAACACTTTCGTTGTATGATGGATCATACGGAAACCACAAGGAACACGATACAAAATACCAAGCCTAATTTATAATATGAATGGCGTAGGTCTTAATTGATCTACGCCTTTACTTTGAGAGAAATTATATCATGACAAGAATAAATCTAGTAGATCCAAAAGAATTAGCTGATCAACAGGTATGAATTACTGAGTGAAGAGCTTCGACTACGAGGATTTCGTAAAGACCTAGAATGGAATAATTTTGCCGAATACTGCGAAGGAATTCCCTCAGTTTTCTTCAAGTCATACGATCCATCTCCTAATGCATTAACTATCATACGTGAAAGAATACGTGAAAGAATTGGTATGAAACCTCATTGGTACAAATATTACTCGACGTCGATTATGGACGTGGATGGGTTTAAAATATAAATACTCATTATTAATTAGATTTAGGGAAAATAATGAAATCGTTCAAAGAGTATCTTACCGAAGGCGGTAATGTCCAAATTGGTGATCAAGAAGCTACACGGATAGACTTAAAGTCAATTTCGAGAGATGAAATCGTACCTGTTATCCGTCAAGGGCTCGAACTTGTATCTAAAGCATTCGAATCACAATTTGGTCTTCCCATATGGAATGATGATCTGTTTAAATCTAACAAGTATCTAAGCGGTTCAGCTTTCCACTTCTTTAATCTTGCCGACATTCCTTCTGCTTTGTTTACTTCTAAGAAACCTTCTGTTGGCGATATTGATACTCAAGTCGATGTTGCTATGGAACCTATGATTAAGAAATTTCTCGATAATAGTGAAGGCAAAACTTTTGGTCCTATCAAATTGATTGGTTATAAAGTATCTGCTGGTCAATTCATATCATTGTGGGAACTCAGTAAGTATGGCATCAATATTCAAATTGATTTAGAATTAGTTGATTATAAGAATGGTAAGCCAACAGACTGGGCACAATTCAGTCATAGTTCTGCTTGGGAAGATGTTATCAAAGGTGTCAAGGGAGTAGCTCACAAATACTTAATGCAAAGTTTGCATGGAGATAAACGTGAACCTATTGTTATCTTAACAGGCAAGAAAAGAACTCCTAAAGAAACTGACAAATCTAAATTGGCATTCAGTGTCCAAAAAGGACTCCGTATACGTTACATGCCTGTAATGGAAAATGGCAAACAAGTCATGATGAATGGTAAGCCAGTCTTTGATGAATTAGATACTAAAGATTCTGTGTTTATTACTGAACTCGAGAATATATTTAATATGTTCCTTGGTACTCAACCTACTCCAGCTGAACTCAAAGAAATGCAATCATTCACAGGATTGATTTCTATCGTTAAGCGACACAAATCACATACAGAACAAGTAATGGTTTTTGAAGATTTCTTTGATAGATTCTTTGGTCCTGCTGCTCAAGCAATCGTACGAGGAAATCCTAAAGGCGATCTTGATGAGAAATTCCCAGGCGTAGCATTGTTCGCTTCTCAGATTGGAATTGATATCAACAAATACACTCCTCAAATTACTGAGTATTATAAAAAGTTTAAATAATTAAAATAAATGTTGACCTTTCCATCAATTGATGGATAATAGCCGTAAGTTAACCAATCGGGTTAGCAAATTAAACTTGAAGAGGAATTATAAAATGAAAACTATCGAAATTGCTAATAAATCAACTGAACAATTATTGAATTGGAATGATGCTGTATCATACGTTAAAACATTAGGTAATGGTTGGAGATTACCTTCTATAGAAGAACTAAAATCGATATATGAATCTGATAATGATTTTGTAGAAGGAACCTATTGGTCAAATGATGAATCTGAAGGAACAGCAACATTGCAAAATTTCTATAGTGGTTATCAATATAATGCAGATAAACGTAATGGAACTTGTGTTCGTGCTGTTCGTGATATGCAGATGGATTTATTTGCTCAATAAATTGCAACACTAGTCAATAAAGGAATAAAATGAAATCATTTAAAGAATACTTAAAAGAAGATGTTCAACAAACCAAAAGAGAAGGTATTGACCATCTTCAAAAGATGAAGGATATTGAGTTCATAGACTTTTTCAGTAAAATCAAGAAAGATTTTGGTGGTAAACTTAAAAATATTCCAGTCCAATTGAAGGTTGATGGATTAGGATTTAGAGTTGGTAAAGATTCTAGTGGAAAAACTTTTGTGGAATCTAGTCGTTCAGGGCCAATCTATGATGAAGGGTCCTTCAGTAAATTTACATTATCTAAAGGTACGGCTGACCAAGTTTCTATTGACCGAGCTGGTCATTATGACGATATTCTAAAGTTCTTCAAGAATTCTCCAATCACTAAGAATCTTCCCAATGATACTAAAGTTGTTGTGGAAGTATTCTATAATCCTCTAGCTAATAAAGAAGACGATTGGATTACTTTTGTTACTGTGAAATACGATAAGACCAAACTAGGGTCATTAATGACATTGTTCCCTCATAAAGTACTGATTGCTTCTACTGGAGAAACTCATCCAGATGAAAAAGCTATTCTTGATAGCCTATACAAAATGACCAAGAAAGATGTTATGATTTTGGATCCATATCTTTCTACTAGCGACATTGATATTTCAGGTTACTTGTCTCCATTAGATTCGATTGATGATAAAGCTAAACAAGTGTTGTTATCAAGAAAAGCTGCAGACAAAGAAGAGAAAGAAGGAATCAAAGCAGTAATCCAAAAGTGTAAAGACGAACTTGCTGAATTCATTATTAATCATCCTGGTATCAAAGGCAAGGATATGCTTGGTCCTAATATAGAAGGACTAATCATGAACATTAACGGCAAGTGGTTAAAAACAACTACTCCCGAATTCAAACAGAGTAAAGCAAAATGAAAAAAGTATTAGTAGCGGCGTTTGGACGATTCAATATATTCCATCGTGGACATATGTTGTTAGTAGATAAAGTAGAACAACTAGCAAAGAAACATAATGGTGATCCTGCCATATTCTTGTCTCATTCAGAAAACAAAAAGAATCCATTACCTTACCTAGAGAAAGCTAAAATGATGTCTAAGTGGACTAAAGGTGTGGTTAAGGTAGATGCTGAAAATAAAGTTAAGCAACCAGGCAACATACTTCATTACGCTAATGAACATGGGTATGATGAAGTTTATCTAGTATGTGGAGAAGACAGATTTGCTGATTACCAGAAATCATTTGTTGATTTTGCTAATAGCCGTGATTACTTCAAATTCAGTAAAGTAGGTGTACTTAGCAGAGGTGGTAGAGATCCCGATGAAGATGGAGAGGATGCTGCTATGTCTGGAACAGCAATGAGAAAATATGTTACTGATGGAGATTTTGAATCATTCCGTCATTCTCTTCCAAAAGAAGCATCCGATGCAGATGCTAAACAAGTATGGGATCTTGCCTGTAAAGGTATGAATATTAAAGAAAGTCTCATGTCCTTCAAGGAGTATTCTGGGTTCTAAAAATTCATAAATAGTACCATGTACTATTAATAGATGGAATCCAAATGAAAACATACCAATCGCTATTCAATCCAAAGACTAGTAAAATTGATTTTAGTAAAGTTGATCTTATAGAGTCTTTGGATAACTCCCCATTCTCAAAGCATACCGATCCAAACATAGAATTTGATAAAACCACTGAGCTTGATAGTATCCGTGAGCAATACTTCCGTGGTGATATTTTTAATGTTGGCGACATAGTCGAATCCAATAATACTTACCTAGAAATACTCAGTAGAGGTAGCAACTATCTCACAGTAACAGATTCTGATGGCAATATTCAACGCAAGTGGCTTGTAGAAGTTAATGTAGTAGACAACCAAACCAAACAATCATTGAAAGAAGATTTTAGCAATGTTACTACCAATCAGGTAACTTATAAGGGATTCACTACTAAGAATTTTGATATAAGTAAAGAAGCAATCTTCGAATACACCAAACTAACTCAATTACCAAATATTGATCCTGTAGCACTCCTTAATGCTATCAAAGCAACTGATCAGGCATTTGGTATTCAAAAAAGTATCGTATCAGGTTCATTGTCTATAGACGACTTTCATGCATTCCAAAGAGCTCAGCAAGTAGCCGTTGATATATTGAAGCGACTTGGAGTATATCCTCATCATGAAGATTATCTTATAAATTCATATCACAAAATGGAAATGGCCGTATCTGATTATGGGCATCACGACTCTTACATGGCAGGAAAAATACAAGAAATGACATACTCAAGTTCAGACAAACTAAAAATTGCCAAGATTGTTGCTGGTACTCTTGGTGTTGATTCTGATTCTTCATCACCAGAAGAACTTATCAATAAGGCACTCAAAACACTTTCAAAGAATCCACTCAAATCAGATTCATTAAAGATTCTTAAAAATATGTTGAATACTGCTACTGAAGCAGGAATCATGTATGACAAGAAACTTATGCCAGCATTAGTAAAAGAAGATTCTGTTGTTGGTGCTACCAAAATTCCTATAATAATTAAATCAAAAGATAAACAACCTCCTTTAACTGGTGCTAACAAAGTTCCTGTTATTACTAATCCAAACAAAGTACATCCTAACGATAATGATGAAGATGATAGAGGCGGTCCTCCAGACCAAGATTCTGATGATGTAAAAAATACACAAAGTGATTTTGATGGCGAAAGCAAAGGTGCTAACCGAGTGGGAAGTACTATGGAACCAAATAACGATAAAGATTCTTTACGCAGAATGAAAATCAAATATAAACTACATGAAGATGGTTGTGATACCTGCACTGATTCTGAAGAAGATGATTCCGAAATGTCAGATGATGAATTGGATGACATGGTCGATAAAGTATCTGATGAAGATATCTTAAGTACATATGACGATGATGAACTTCATGTAGTTGACGATGAAGGTAACCATGTTGCTCACGTTAAAGAACTTAATGGAATGAACGAATCATATCTTACTGAAGTATTATCAAGAATGGAACGGATTAAAGCTGCTATCAGATTCAAGCAATCAGAAGGCAAACGTATGCGTAAGATGAAGATTGCTTTGCATACCCGTTCTAGTCCACAAAAGATTAATCATCGTGCCCGTACTGCTGCAATCAATGCACTTAAAGCAAAACTTGCAAGAAAACCTTTAAGTCAATTGACTGTTCAAGAAAAAGAACGCATCGAAAGAATTGTAGCAAAGAAAAAGAAACTAATCGATAAAGCAGCAATGAAGTTAGTGCCTAAAATTAGAAAAATTGAAAATGCTCGCCTTCATCCAATCAATAGAGACTAAACATGGATAAATTAATTGCAACAGCAAGAATAGTATTTGCTAACAACTTTGTACTATACTTCAAATCACATTCATACCACTGGAATGTAGAGTCATTCTATTTTCCACAATTCCATGATTTCTTTGGTGATTTCTATGCAGACACTTATGGTGCTGTAGATACTTTAGCTGAATTCATTAGAACTTTTGATGCTTATGCTCCTATCAGTTTGACTGAATTGACTAGATACAAAACAATCAATGAAGATATGGTTAAACCAGATAACGTGAATGCTATGTTGAGTAATCTGTATGAAGCTAATGTGCTGATGATTGAATCTTTGGAATCTGCATTTCAAGTATCACAGGAAGTAAATGAACAGGGTTATGCTAATTTCTTAGCAGACCGGTTAGCAGCACACAAAAAGCACCAGTGGATGCTTAAATCGATTTTAAAATAAGGAGAACTAAATGTTAGTAGAACAACTAGAAGCGTTACAATCGATCCAAGAAACTTATGTTGCTATGAATTCAACAGAACAATTGGATGAATCTACCCGAGATTTGAGTAATGTAAAAACAGATACTTTGACGAGTCTTCATGCATTACACGCCAAAGAACCTAAAGGTACTCGTAGTTACGACCAAAGACAAAGAGTTGCAGCGGAACTCAAGAAACGTGGTATTAAAGTTCAAGAAGATGTAATGGATGAAAAGTTTGCACATCCTAATCATAAGAAATTGGATGCTAATGGCAATGGCAAATTAGATGCTCAAGATTTTGCATTACTTCGTGCTAAGAAGAAAGGCATCAAAAACTTTAAAGAGTTTAAAGAATCATTAGAAGATCTTGATGAAGTATTATCTCCAGACAAAGGTGCTGGAGAATATGTAAAAGATTTCCAAAAATCAGATGCACCTCAATTTGCCGGTAAATCTAAAGAAAAAAGAACTCAGATGGGAATTGCGGCATTTTTAGCTGCAAAAAAGAAACAATAAATCCAAAAGGATATTCTTATGGCAGAATTTGGTGATTTCCTAAAATTGATATCTGATGCCAAATTGGCAAAGGTACAAGACCAATCTGAAAAAGAAAATAGATTGACTGAAATATCAGAACGGGTAAAGGAATCAAATCCATTCAAGTTTCATACACTTGAAGAAGTTTATATTGAACCAGAGCTTGTTATGGAGGAATCACCAGAATCTGTTTTAACGCCGGAACTAACTAAATTATTCAACGAACAATCTTATCAACAACCAGAAGTCGGTCCTGTTGATAATGACGTTAGACAGATTAGAGATAAGTTAAAATTCATAGAGCAATGGATGGGTAAGATTTCTCTTGCTGGTCCTGGTGGTGGTGAAGTCAATCTTCGTTATCTTGATGATATTGTAAGAAGTTCAATCTATGATGGTAGATATCTGAGATACAATGCAACCTTAAAGAAATTTGAGTTTGCTGAAGTTAATCCTCATGATATAGTTTATACTACCAACAATGTAACAACTTCTACCTATATAGTCTCGTCAGAAGATTACTATATTGGTGTTACATATAACGGACCAACTACTATTACTTTACCTAGTAATCCAAGTTCTGGTCGGATGTTGATAATCAAAGATGAATCCGGTAATGCTTCAGTTAATCCAATAACTGTTTTAGGAACTGTTGATAATGATCCAACGGGTTTTATTATTCAATTAGACAATGGTGCAATTCAATTACTTTATAGAAATGGCTGGAGAATAGTGTGAGTTACCTTTTTACAAACAATCAAGAAATTAAAAATGATATTGGTAATCCTATACCAGTATCGGGCACAGTAACAGCAAATGTTGGTAATATTATAACAGTTGTTACTTCTGAAGAAGCTGGTGAGTTGTATGCATTTAATAATCATGCTACGAATGCTAATCGTGGCTGGACTATGGATAATACTATGAGACCATTGATTAGTTTTCAAAATGGTAGTGCTAATTCTGCTGATATAATTAAAATTATGGAATACGAAATTGGTAATAATAATGCTAATCAATCTACTATTATCTATGAGTGGTATGAAGGTCCGTTGAATATTGCTGGTACAACTGTACCAGCTTGGACTACATTTGGAATCCATAGTCAATACCGAGTATATCAGGATGTTTATTCTAGTAACCAAGGTAATACATTTACTGTACCAAATGGAAATGGAACCTATATGAGACACAGTGGAGTTATTATTGGAAAGAATACTTCAGGTGATGAAGGTCCAGCAAGCATGCATGGTGGAGGAAGTCCAAATATGTTAACACTTTGCATTAGACGGGTTGATAATGCCACTAAATTAGATGTTTGGTTTGCATTTACAGTTAAAGAACTAACTTAATATATTAAATAAATATATCTACAATCAATAAGGAGATAACAATGAGTTTATGGGGAAAAACGGATGCTGATGCCAGTGTCCCAAAATATTTAAACGAAGAACAACGTGCAAAAGCAATCTTCATTGATAATACTGAAGCCGCTGATGTAGATACAAAAGCAAAAGGCATTACTGGTCCAGGTTGGTGGTTGTACGAACAGTATAAAAATGCGGCTGGTGCAATGCGTCATAAAGCAGAATGCTTAATTCCAATGAAAGTTTCTGCCGTTGCTGCTGGCGACCGTGTTAATGATGCTGGTATTGATACTGCCGGAACTTATGATATTACATTGACAACTAAACCAGTTGCACGTTCTGTAACAGCTCCTGCTGCTACTACATTTGCAGTTGTTGCTGCAATTAGTTCTGGTGGCGGTGCATTGTCTTACCAATGGCAAAAATCAACAGTTGCTAATGGTAATGTTTATGCTAACGTAACTAATACTGGTGTTTACACTGGTGCTACTACTGCTACATTAGCAATCAGTGCAACAACAGGTTTAAACGGATTCAAATATCGTGTTATCGTTTCAGCTACTAACGCAGTAAGTGAAACATCACCTGCAGTTAAATTGACAGTATTATAAGATGAAATTAAGCACTGAGAATTTTATACAATTTGCAATGAATAGTTATGAAAATCCTCAGTGCTTTTCCCTTAAAGAATTTGAATCTGACCTGTGTAGATTCGATTATATAAATAAATTATTCAAGCGGTACGTGGAACAAGATACACTGAGAGAACGATTGATTCTGAATCATATAATTGTTCTGTACAATGTGTTTGGTGATAATGCTACCAAAATGTTACTTTTTAAAATAGATGAAAGTTATGGTGATATGCTTTTACCATTCCTTCTTTACCTGAATAGAATACCAGAACAAGACTTAGGTCGTCTGGATCCAACTATAATATCTGTCCTTCGGAAACTATAATGAGAATTATTGACAATCTACTAGCCTATAGAATACTTTCAATGTTAGTCACTCCATTTGATAAATCTGAAGCATACAAACTAGGTATTATAGATGCTGATGGTAAAATCCTCAAAAAGCAAAACCAACTTATTACTCCAGAAGAAAAGGATGCTTACACGTATCTTCAACGTCTAGTATTCAATCTTAAAAGATTACTCAATAAGTTACCTGGTGGAGACAAATACACCAAGAATCTTATTGCTGCTTATTTTCTAATCAAAGAATCGTATCAACATAATGACGATTCAAATTTAGAATCAAGATTTACTACATTACTTGAAACCATCGACCAAAAGAATATCATATTGGTCGAGGAAGAAATACTCGTTAATAAATTCCTCGATGAAGAAGGTGGAGTACTTCCTGCTAATAATACTTCAGGTGTTGCTAATCCAGAATTCAAATTAGGCCAAAAGAAAGTCATTAAGAGAAAAGCTAATGTTCCTACTGAATCTAATTCCTGAGTGGTTAACCTACCTTCTTAGTGGCATCTCATTC
>Ga0114962_10000819_pt1 | contig 27101 bp, 29 predicted proteins | sample C_130820_MF_Meta_FD_87017 | JGI IMG/M metagenome (GOLD analysis project Ga0114962, IMG submission 87017) | Freshwater microbial communities from Lake Croche, Canada to study carbon cycling - C_130820_MF_MetaG | ecosystem: Environmental > Aquatic > Freshwater > Lake | place: Lake Croche, Canada...
TACATCAGCGGATTTTTGGTGTGTTCCATTTTAGCTGCAGGATTGGAGGGAATGATTCCGTTCCCTACCCCATTAGCTTATGGCGTGATGATGTTCTTTATTTTCCTTGCCATTACGGAAAAGAAGAAGGAAACAGGTGATCTGTTATTAGAAGAAGGTTTCAAAGTCGGTTTGTTGATTATCCTCATCAACATCATATTTGTATTCGCGTTTTCCTTTATCTATTTTAAAGCGGTACGTCCACACTTTTTTGATGATCATAAAATGGAGTGGATAAAACAATTGAAGGACGCGAATGTCAAACCTTTAGACATTGACCGTAATATTGAGTCCAGAAGAGCCTATTTTACACCATTTGTACAGGCAACGTCCCAAATATCAGGATTCATATTTATTGGAGGACTTTTCACTTTTGTGTTTAGTTTAATCAAAAGGACCAAAACAGGGAAGCCTATAAAACAAAAATCCTGACCATTTTTTAAACGATCAGGATTCCTTAAATTTATTTAAATGGATTTACTTATCTACTTCTAAGTAAATCTCTGATTTCAGTTAATAAAACTTCTTCATTTGATGGACCTGCAGGAGCTGGTGCCGGAGCTGCTTCTTCCGCTTTTTTCATTTTGTTGATGCCTTTAATCAAAGCAAAAATACAAAGTGCAATAATGGTAAAGTCGATTAAAGATTGAATAAAGTTTCCGTAACGGATAGCTACTTCAGTGACTTTATTGGCAACATCCGCTTCTTGTAGAACGATTTTTAGATTTTTGAAATCTACTTTTCCCATCGCCATCCCGATAGGAGGCATTAAAATATCATCCACTACAGATGCTACGATTTTGCCAAAAGCTCCACCGATGATAACCCCAATTGCTAAATCAAGGACATTTCCTTTGACTGCAAATTCTTTAAATTCTTTTACTAAACTCATAATACTTTGATAATGTTAATTTTAATGCAAATTTAAAGGTAGTAGTCAATAGAAAATCTAAAATGGGCGATTCGCCTTGGTAATATATTGACTATTAAGCCGTATCCTAATAGAAATCGGATTAACCATAAGATATTTTGGATTAAATGATTATCCGCAAAATGTCATTAATTTGATTAAGGCAATTAATTGCTATCTTTGTGTACTATAATTAAGATTAGAGTCTTAAATAAAAATTTACAATTATCCATTGTTAACGCAAGGAAAATCAAACGGTTTTCCACGGATTTTTGATTGTTTGTAATTACCTATCGCCCGTGTCTTCCCCAGATACGGGCATTTTTTAACTGAAATCCTTACCATAGAATATCCTATTTGAATTAGTAATTTTGCCCTTCCATAAATTTATTCAAATTTTTATAAGTGACTAGAAGGAATTCCGATAAGATTAATGCCATAAAGGAAATGCCGAATGTTTTTGAAACTGAGGAGCGATTAAGCGGAACTTGGTACAAAGACTATTTTGAAAACCAAAATCCATTAGTGTTAGAATTAGGATGTGGTAAAGGAGAATTCAGTATAGCACTTGGACAGGCTTTCCCTGACAAAAATTTTATTGGTATTGACATCAAAGGTCCAAGGATTTGGAGAGCGGCTACAGTCACAGAGGAATTAGGATTAAAAAACGTTGCTTTTGGTAGATTCAGGATTGAGTATATAGGGAATCACTTTCAAAAAGAATCCGTATCAGAAATATGGATTCCATTTCCAGATCCGTTTCCAAGGACGTCTAAATCTGGTAGACGATTGTCGTCCCCAGAATTCTTGGAGCGTTACAAACCTCTGCTAAAATCGGACGCTATTCTTCATTTTAAAACGGATAATACAGATTTATTTGATTGGACTTTAGAGGTTTATAAAACCACTTTGAAAGATGAAATAGAAATCTTAGAATATACCACTGATTTGCATCATAGTGCATTGTTAAACCCTTATAATTCAATACCTTCCAAGTATGAAAAACAGTTCATGGCAAAGGGAGAAACGATTAAATATCTAAAATTTAGATTTAAAAATTGAGTTTATTGCCTCAGATTTTGTAATATTGTAGATAATCCAAAATAGAATATGTCAGTAAACAAAGTCATATTGATAGGCAACATTGGCAAAGAGCCTGAATTCAATAAATCCAATCCTGAAGCTCCATTTGCTAGATTTAGCATCGCAACGACTGAAAAATACAAAGACAGAGCAGGTACATTGCAATCCCTTACTACCTGGCACAGAATTGTGGCTTGGAGGGGACTTTCTAATCTATTAGAAAAATATACTAAATCAGGTTCTAAAATCTATTTAGAAGGAAGATTAAGAGAAAATAAATACACTGATAAGGAAGGAATTGAACGTAGATCCGTAGAAATCCTTGCAGATGTGATTCAATTATTAGATTCAAGAGAAAATGGATCAGGTGCTAAAGAAGAAGTTGGTCATGATACCTCTTCTGATTCCACCAACTTCTCTACCTCAAGAGAACCTCATGAACCATATCAAACATTAAACGGAAATCCTCCACCATCTCCATCAGAAATGAAGGACATGGATGATGACCTTCCATTTTAATTTTCTGTTCACCTAAAAATATCTGATTGGAAAATCCTGACCCCAGTTTTTTAAATACCTTTTTAATCTTTTGTACTGAAGAAGTAACCGCTCCTTTAGTTTCTGAATCCTATTCAGCATGGGATGTAATCATCCAATTATCTAGTATTTTGTTTCTTATCCTTGCCTCCGCTGTTATTAGTGGAAGTGAGTCAGCGTTTTTTTCCTTGACTAATATTCAGCTTACTGAATTATCTAATAGCAAAAAACGATATAGCGGATTAATCCTTAGGTTATTAGAAAAGCCTAAAAAACTATTAGCTACCATATTATTAACCAATACCTTCATCAGTATAGCGATAGCCATAGTTGCTGGTCAGTTGATAGAGGAGATGTTTCCTAATAATCCAGAATGGGTTCGGTTTACAGTAGAAATCATAACTATCACCTTTACTTTGGTTCTTTTTGGTGAAATAACGCCTAAAATATATGCTCAACAAAAGAATGTTCAATTTGCAGGATTTGTAGCATATCCTATATTCTTTTTAAATCAAATCTTTCAACCGATTACCTATGTTCTGGTATTCAGTACTAAGTTGATAGAAAATCGATTAAACAAACAAGGTCATAACCTTAGATTAGAAGAAATGCGTCATGCAATAGAAATTACTTCTGATGCAAGTACGTCAATAGAAGAGAAAAAAATATTAAAAGGAATAGTTGCATTTAGCACAACCAATGTACGTCAGGTAATGACCAGTAGAGTTGATGTTTGTGCTATTGATATAAAACACTCGTTATCAGAGGTTTTAGAATTTATTAATGAGAACAGATATTCTAGAATACCTGTTCAGGACGGTAACCTAGATACTATTGTTGGCGTATTGTTCATCAAAGATTTAGTGCCATTTATGCATGAGTCTGATGACTTTGATTGGAAGTTAATTATGAGGACACCTTATTTTGTCCCAGAATCCAAAATGATAAATGACTTATTAGAGGAGTTTCAAATAAAAAAGACTCACTTAGCAATAGTGGTTGATGAGTATGGTGGGACTAGTGGTATAATATCCATGGAAGACATACTAGAGGAGATAGTTGGAGAAATCAAGGATGAATTTGATGATGAAGATATTTACTTCACCAAAATTAGTGATACGGAATATTCCTTTAATGCGAAAACCTCCCTTAATGACGTTATTAAGATAATGAATTTCCATGACGATGTTTTTGAAGAATTTAAAGGGGATGCAGAAACAATAGGAGGATTAGTTGTCGAATTATTGCATAAAATCCCTAAAAGAGGAGAAATTACCACGTATAAATCTTTTATATTTACTGTGGAGTCTGCAGACAAGAAAAAAATAAGAAACGTTAATATTAAATTAATTGATTCTAATCCATTGGAATCAGAAACTGAAAAAGCTTAGTAAATTGTCAGAACCTATTAAAAGAAGTTTATCTAGAAAAATAATGATATTTGTAAGTACCTTTATGGTATCTTTTATTATTATTTATTCTAGCTATTATTATAAAAATACCAGATTAATCGGTGGAGGATATATTTGTGATGCGGATACTTGCAAATCCTTAATAATGAATCCGCACCCCTATCAACCATCAGATAAAAATATTATTTATTCCGCAGGAATTATAAATACATTATTAAAAAATAAGATTGAAATTCATTCTGCCGCAGCCATTGACTTTAAAAACTTAATGGAAGAAAATGCATTTAGTCAATATTTAGGGAAATTTAATGATAAAGCTCTAGACGGGATAAATGAGGATGTGCGGTATAAATTTCCGCAACATCCACCTCTGCAATTTCCTAAAATAAAGGAAGGAAATCAGTTGTTGTTCAGTTATGTTTTTAAGAACCTAAAACTTCCTAATTATTTGGGCATTGCAGATAATGATTTTGATTTTAAGGGTAAAAAAATAAAATTTATTCAATACTTTCCGTCCTATGACAAAAAACAAAGTGGTCATTTATATAGGACAAAGGATAGTGGGAACTATTTATTCACCTTAAATCTTGAAGATGGTTCGACTGCTTATTGGTACACTGCAATAGGTACTCCTGATATGATAACAGCTTGGAAAGATGGTCAATATTTGATTCAAAATTCAGTGCCATTAAATTTAATGCCCAATGAATATGTATTATTTCCAGAAATTGATTTGTCCGTTATTAAACATTATATAAAAGACGAATTAAATACTTACTTTGCACCGAGTGCTAATAATTTTGATTACATTGAAGATAGAATCAAATTAAAGACTTCCGCAGATCCAGTAAGTAAAAAATCGACCATTGACCCTAAAACGTCTGTAATAATGAATAAAAAATGTTTCTTCGCCCTTAAGACGAAGGAAGGAGTATTTCCTTATATCGCTTTAATGATTAATAATCCGGAGATTTTAAAACATTAAAAATGGGATTTAGGTATTTAATTATTATTTTAATTACTACATTCGGTTTAACTAACTGCTTAGCCCAGACACCATCTAAGAATTTAAAAGACTATCTACCGGATGAGATTCTACCGTTTAGACCCGATTTTGGATTGGATGGAACAAATACGATCATCAAAGGATACGGAATGGGACTTGGAGGAATAAAACTTGGAATAAGATCAGTTAAATATCATTATAAAATTGGATTATCCTATCAATTTACAGTAAATAAAATAACCGAAAATACAGCGTTTTTAGATACTACTTTTAGAACTCAATTTTTATATACATCACTTTCAGGTTATTTTGAATATCCATGTTATAGAGACAAGAAATTTGATGTTTTTGGAGGTGGGAAGTTAGGGGTGGCATGGACATCCGATGTGTTAAGGGCAGAAAAATCCAATTTAGGGGCTACAAAATTAAATGTGTTTACGTTTGGGATATTAGAACCTTATATAAGTGCTACCTATAAAATAACTCCTTTATTAGGTTTATCGGGTGGGTTAGGATACAGAATTGGAATTTTCAGTCCAAGTTGGGCAGGTGGATATACAGCAAAAATCGGATTTACAGTAGATATAAAAACCTTAATCAAATTGATGAAATAGTACAGCTATTACTGGAATTGGTTTTACTTATTTCCAAGGTGATATGCTCAATTCCTAAGTGATTTAAATCGTGTCTTATATTTAATTTTAAATCTTCTTCTTCCTGAATATTTAAAATATTATCATTTAAAATAATGTGAGCCGTCAGGGCAACTAGTGTAGTGGAAATTGCCCAGATATGAATATGTTCCACACTATCAATTTTGGTATTTGATAGGATCTTAGATTTTACTTTTTCAATATCTATGCCTTTAGGAATGGCATCTATGGCAAGAAATAGACTGTCCTTAAATAATCTAATCGAGGTAAGTAAAATAAATCCGACTAAAATTAGACTTAGTAAAGGATCAATCCATTGAAGACGGGTATAATAAATTATGACTCCTCCGATTACTACAATCAAAGAAAACAAGGCGTCAGATAATAAATGAATAAAGGCTGCTTGGCTGTTCAATTCCTTTTTAGAGTTCAGTTTAAAAAGATAGGCACTAATAAAATTAATTATTATACCTAATGATGCAACCCAAATCATTTCTATACTTGATGATTGCCCTCCTTTGATTAGCCTGTTCACTGCTTCTAAACCAATTGCTCCGGAAGTAATTAATAGTATAACTGTATTGGTCAATGAGGCAAGTATAGTCGTTTTTTTGTATCCATAGGTGAATCTATAAGAAACATTTTTTTTATTACTATATTTTATGGCTAGCAAAGAAATTAATAAGGTTCCTACATCCAAAAGATTGTGGGTAGCGTCAGCTAGTAAAGAAACTGAATTTGCAAAAAATCCATAAAAATATTCAAAAAGGACATAAAGTGCATTTAATATTATCCCAATAATAAAGGGCGTATTAATACTATTAAAATTGTCAATTGAATGATTATGATCGTGTCCTTTATGTGTTTCATCCATCCTATTAAAATATTTTGGTATCTAAATGAGCATTAAATAAAGTAAAATAATCCTCTCTGGTTTGATTCCTATAGCCCAAAGATTCTGTGAATGGAATTAAATATTGAGCATCAATTACTTTTATTTGATGATCAGCCATTGTTTCTACTAAATAATAATGCGCGAGTTTAGACATACTTGGTTTGAGGCTAAACATCGATTCCCCAAAAAATACTTGACCTTTTTGTAAACCATATAGTCCCCCTATCATGTTGCCTTCCTGCCAAATTTCGTAACTATGCGCATAATTCATTTGATGTAGTTTAATAAAAACCTCTTCTAATTTGGAGGTAATCCAAGTTCCATCAATTTCTGACCGGCCCCCGGTAGTTTTACAATTTAATATAGTTTGTTTGAAATCAACATCCCTCTTAAAGATTAGAGAAGGGTCTTTTAATAACTTTTTTACATCGCGGGATACGTTGTATTCCTTTAAAATTGGTCTTTGTCTAGGTCCATACCAAATTATTGGGTCACCTTCATTTGACCACGGGAAAAAACCGTAATTATATGCTTTGAGTATTATTTCTGGGTTTAATGGCCCATCAATTGCCACTATATCCTCAAAAGGTTGTAAAAAATGGAGAAGGGATTCTAAGTCCAAATCTGATATTTTTTTTAATAAATTAGATATGGTATAGAACCTCATTTGGTTTATCTACTTTGCAATTGTTTTGTTCAGGTAATCTTCTATTGTGGCATCGTCTGGGTCACGTAACACTACTTTTCCTGTGGCATCAAGTAAAAATCTATAAGGAATTTCTTTCATTCCATATAAACTGACAATAGTTGATTCCATTTCTAAAATATCATTTCCGCACGGATATTTAATTCCATCTTTTTTGATCGTCTCTTTAAATCTTTCCTCTTTTTTATCTAAAGACATGGCAACAATTTCAAGTCCTTTTTTATTATATTTTTTATATAATTTGACTTGCTCTGCATTCACTCTTCTACATGGTAAAGACCATGAAGCCCAAAATTGAACTATTGTAATTTTGCCTCTAAAATTGGATAACTTGGTCTCTTGATTTTTATTGTTTGCATCTTTAAAAGAAAAATCAGGTGCGATTTGGCCAACAGATACTTGCGCTTGGCTCAAATTTGCTAATGCAAAGAACACGACAATAAATAAAATGTAGTTGATTCTCATTTTTTAAAATTAGGATTTGTGGTTAAAGATTCATCATTTAAGGTATTTAAAAAGGCAATTAAATCCTTTTCTTCTTGAGGGCTAATTCTTCCTTTTTTTGCAAATTTTAGGTTGGCATCCAAATTAGCGGGATACTTAAACCCTACATTATAATGTTGAACGACTTCTTCTAATGTTTTAAATCGACCGTCATGCATGTACGGGGCCGTAAATTTCAAATTCCTAACAGTAGGAGTTTTAAATTTTCCATTATCAAATTCTTTTAAGGTAATTAAGGCTCTACCTTTATCATTTGAAATGCTATCCAATCCGTTGTTACGGTATTCAAAGTCTGTAAAAGTACCTCCTAAGGTATGGCAATGATTACAATCTCCTTTTTGGGGATTTGTAAAAATAGCAAGTCCATTTAATTCTTCTTGAGTTAATGTCTGTTGACCTGCTTTATATTTATCATACTTGGTATTTGCACTTAAAAGAGTTCTTTCAAATTGAGCAATTGCCTTCATTAATTGTAAAGTGGTAATTGGAGTTGTACCAAATGCATCTGAAAACAATTTAGGATATTTAGTACTTTGATTTAATTCAGTGATTGCTTCTGCTAAATTCTGGTGCATTTCTACCGGATTTTGAATAGGACCAACTACTTGGCTTTCTAAATCCTTTGCTCCTCCGTCCCAAAAAAACTGAGTAGCGTATCCTAAATTAAAAAGAGGCATGGAATTTCTGGTGCCTATTTTACCGTCAATCCCTTCACTTAATGCGTTGGAGGAATCTGTAAATGCATAATTTTGTAAGTGACAGCTGGCGCATGCCATTTTATTATTCCCAGACAAAATTGGGTCATAAAACAACATTTTACCTAAGGACACTCCTTTATTGGTCAATGGATTGTCTGAAGGAATATTCATTTGACCTAAACCTAGTGGAATGGTCAGGTTATAATTATCGCTTGTTACTAGTGGGGTAACGTTATCAGTTTTTTTAGAACAAGAAAATTGAATAAAAAAAATGATTCCTAATAATATTGAAATATAGTATTTTTTTTTATTAATTAGAATCATTGCTATTGTAAAGAAAAGGCATTATTAATATTATTATGCATTAAATAGATCCATGGTTCATCTGCGGCATCTGTGGACTGCCTAAATTTATTTGAGGTTAAATCTATTTGAGTATTAAGATTTGTACCAAAAACGGTATTGATATCAAATTTGATTGGGATAGGAATTGTAGAACTTGCCATAATACCAGTTTTTGGTTCTAGGGATATAATAGTTTCCGTTACTTTATTACTATAATGTTGTAAATAAACAGTATATTTATTTGCAGTTTTATCAAAGAAAAAGCCTTCACATTTATAAAAGAGATATCCAGTATTCCATGTCCAAAACATACCATCAGAGGGGTCTAAAGAACCAGTCTGTTTACCTGAGCTATTTGATTTTGAATCAACGCCAAAAAGGAATTTTAAAGTTTTGATGGTTTTCCCTTGAGTAGTATTTATTTTGAGTGTTTGACTATTTGGTAGATTAAGATCAACTAAAAAGTAGTCCATGGTACTGTCTGTACTTCCATCTGTATAGCTAACGTAAACGTGACCAATAAAGAATTTCAATAAACTAACTGAAAGGGTATTCCCTGCAGTATTTACATAGGCAGGGCTGTCCTTAATTATCATCTGATTCCCAAACATGATATTGATTTTCAATGTTGATGTTTGAGTATTGTTATAAACTGGTTGAGGAGATGTATCCGATTTTTTACAATTAACGCAAATAGTTACTAATAAAATTTTTGAACAAAGATTTAAAAATATTTTACGCATTTCAGGACTTAAACTTTATCCAAATTTAACAAAAAAGTTAATTAGATTAACCAATATTTGTTCTTAAGTGATTTAAAACCCTACTCCAGCTAATCTTAAACCATTCTGTTAACTCTTCATGCTGAAATTTAAGGTTTAATTCGTCAATATTAACCCATTGCCAGTCTTTCACCTCATTTGGATTTATTTTAGGCTCCTGATTGGTAAATCCAAAAATAACATGGTCTAACTCGTTTTCGATCAGTTGATTTTCTAATTGAACCTTGTAAATAAAATGGAATTGAGGATATAAAACAACATCATTTATTCCCATTTCCTCTTGTAGTCTTCTTGTAGCAGCAGTCAGGATATCCTCCCCTACACGTGGATGACTACATACCGTATTGGTCCAAAGATTTGCACTATGATATTTATTTGACGCTCTTTGTTGTAACATTACCTTTGATTTAGTCTCATCAAAAATAAAAACACTAAATGCTCTGTGCAAATCCCCATCTAAATGTGCTTGTATTTTTGATTTTTGACCAACTACTTGGTCAAATTGGTTAACAAGGATTACTTCATCCAATTCATTGTATCCTAAATGATTATTATTACTCATTTACTGGAACGTATTTAAAAAATTTATGAATGATTAAAGGTTTAAATTTCCAAGTTAAAAAGTGAGTTTGATTGGGAATTGTCAAGGTATCCATCCTAGCTCTGATGAATTTATTACATGCATACTCAACCGTTTTTGGATATACCAACCAATCATTTCTTCCATGAATTAACGTAATAGGACATTCTACTTGTGCATACTCAAGCTCAATTTTAATTAATGACGATTTATGACTGTACTTTTCCTTACTTGCTACTCTAGCAATTACCGGGAAAATCCATCCTAGCCATTTACTTTTAATGGCTTTATTAATTCCAGGAGTTTTTTCCATTCCAGGTCCTAACGCAGGGCTTAACAAAACTAACCCGTTGAACTTTTCCGGATTTCTTGCAGCCATAATTGAAATTAGAGGACCTCCGTAAGAAGTACCAAAGCCGACAAATCTTATTTTATTGTTTTCGTTGGTTAAGACTTTTTCCAAAACCATAGCCTGGGAATCAATACTACATAATGCTTTACCAAACTGAGACCGACCGTAGCCTGGCCTATCGATAAAAATCAATTGACAATGATTAGTTAAAGATGTATCTAATGCGTATCTATTAAATATTTTGGATGACCCAGGAGCGCCATGTAAAAATAATATTTTGGGCAAAGAATCATATCCAAATTTATAATATGTCACCTCAATACCTAATGTATCATAGGTAATCATTTTTGAGGGGATATGATTTTTTATGGCAAAATTAGTAATTTCTTTTTTAGAGTATCTATAGTGGAAGCAAGATGTAAGTCCGATTAATAAAAATAAACAAAAAATAAATAAGCCAGTATTTTTAAAGTGCATATATTCTTAATTCCGCCTTACAGCGTTATCCATGGGATACTTTTTGAGAAATTGATCTAAAGAGGTGAAAATTTCTGGACTTTCAAACCAAGGATTATCACATTTTGTTGTGTCTAAAGGTTTACCATTTTGGTTGAACATTGTTCTATCAATTTCTATTAAATCAAAGCCTTTGTTCACAATCTTAAAAACTCTATTGTCTTTAGTGTCATCATTTTTATTACATGCACATTGGAAATAAACATTTTTATATCCAATTCCTAATGTATTACCTAAGGAGTCAAATAAATAAGTATTATCAGCGGTGAACATTCCCCATTGACCATAATATTCCTTAGTAATAAATTGTATTTTTTTGTGATTGGAATCAAAATACTTAATCCCAATATTGTATTCAATCTCAGATCCTAAGGTGAATCGGTCCCCGACCTCTACCATTCTATCTTTTCTAATAAGTTTTGAAAACCAAGTCAAGTTTGAGCCGTTGAATTTATCAAAATCAGAATTAAATAGGGCAAATTTATTCCAGAGGTCAACCTCCTCTTTATTTACACTAAAAGAAAATAGTGAAAATGATAAAATTACCAGAATGAATCCTTTGTATAGATTATTCACCAGCTTCTTTAATCGGCGTTTTTGTATGTTCAAATAAATTTTCCTTCAATTTCCATTTTCCCTTTTTAAAAGACAAATAATTGAATTGTCCATCTGGCATATATGTCCAAGGCTTACCTTCAGTATCTGGATTTTCAGCTGAAAGATGGTCAAAAGAAAAAACATTTTGATCTGGCAAGTAATTGAGTAGCATATTCGCCTTTCCGTTATATAAAAATGTAATTCTTTTCTTTATTTTCCCGTCCCAGTCAAATATTGGAGCACCAAGTAAAATCCCATCCTTTTTATCAAAAGTTATGACTTCTATAACTTTCTTATCTGAATATATATTTTCTGCATTCCAACCCAATAACATGTAATAATCTTTATTTTTTATTTTGCATTGGTGAATAGTTGAATATAAAGCTCCATACCAATTTTTAGGACTCATTATAGCATCATCTATATTTGAATCAATTCTTGTAGAGACGTCAAAGAAAGGAATCAATTTTAGACTATCGGGATGATTGTATTGTATTGCAGCAAAATATTTGAAAGTCCCATCATCAAATTTTAACATCCAATTAAATAATCTAAAGGAATTATCTTCAGGAGTTAGTCTTTTAAGAAATTTCAGAGAGTCAAAAGGATAGGCAAAACTTCCTGGAACTTTGATTGCAGCCCTCAATAAAGGAACAAAGGTTTTTAAGGCATCAACTCTTATTTTAGGACTACTGCCGTCTAACATGGAGTCACTAATTTGTTTGAGTTTGAGCTCAAAGTCAATCAATTTTTCTTTAGAATCCGCCGATAGGATTGGGTTTGTTTTAGGTATAATTACCCCTAGCATGCTATTTGTCATACTAAAAAGTAAGAAAATTATACTAAATGACTTATAAATCTTTTTGATAATAATTTTGACAATAATATTTTAGAAACGCAAATATCCCTTAAAAGATTACTTTAACTTTGAAAATTGATATCTAATAATCCAAATGAGTAATACAGACCACGCTCACCTTCCACATCACGAACATCATTTTACTGGTAATCAAACCATTAGAGACATTGTCATCGGTATGAGCGATGGATTAACAGTCCCTTTTGCTTTGGCAGCAGGACTAGCAGGAACATTAGACAATAATTCAATTATTATTACAGCAGGATTGGCTGAAATTGCTGCAGGTAGTATTGCGATGGGTTTAGGCGGTTATTTGGCTTCAAAATCAGATACGGATCATTATCAAAATGAATTAAAAAGAGAATATGAAGAAGTAGAACGTGTTCCTTTAAAAGAGGAAGAGGAGGTTTATGAGGTCTTTGAAGAATATGGAATAACCAAAGAACAAGCCTTTTCCGTTGTGGAGGCACTTAAAAAGGATAAAACCAAATGGGTTGACTTTATGATGAAATTTGAACTCGGTTTAGAAGAACCTGAAAAAGGAAGGGCGTCAAAATCGGCTTTGACAATTTCATTGAGTTACATTGTTGGAGGAATAATACCCTTACTGCCCTACAAGTTTTCACATGATTCTAATCAAGGGCTTCTTTATTCCAGCATTTGCACCGGAATTGCATTACTTGTATTTGGACTCATCAAAGCAAAATATTTAGGTATGCCCGCTTGGAAGTCCTCTTTACAAACTTTTGTAATTGGTTCCTTAGCAGCTGGGGCAGCATACATTTTAGCAAAACTATTAGGGGGGCAATAAACTCAAAGTTTCGGGTAGGAGTTCACCAATCAATCCATCAAAATGCGGTAAATTTGCATCTTATGTTAAAAGTTAATGTCAATCAGATAAAAGAGGTTGTTGTTGAACAAAACGCCCAAGACTTTGTATTAGATGGAGTCCGTTTTGAAGGCAACATATCAAGAATATCTGAAACTGAATTTCATATACTAAAAAACGGAAAGGCATTTCACGTTAGAGTTATCAAAAAGGAAGGAAATGAAACTCAATTATTAGTTAATGGAAAATACTACACTACTACTATAAAGGACAAACAACAGCTTTTGTTAGAGGAAATGGGTATTCAACTCAAATCCTCGGATCAAGCCGAAGATATTAAGGCGCCCATGCCTGGGCTAGTACTTAAATTATTGATTGAGCCTGGTATGGAGGTGGAAAAGAATACTCCATTGCTCATCTTGGAGGCCATGAAAATGGAAAATGTTATTAAATCACCTGGGAAGGGAATCGTTCATCATATTAAAGTTAAAGAAAAAGATGCTGTTGAAAAAGGACAGATTTTGGTTACTTTTAAATAAAACTATCTTCCGTGTATTAGGAGGAATATTTTTGCTTATTACTACTTCTTGTAATCCTAAGCAAGAAAAGAACTTAGACTCTACTCAAATGAAGATTTATTTAGATAGTCAGGATAAGAAAATATTATCGAAAGCAATCGAATTTGGAGATATTGGAGTTGCATTACAATCAACTTATTCCTTAATGAGTAGAGATACCGCAAACCTGAAATATTATGACACCTTAGCAACCCTCTATTATAACTCAAAAAGCTATAAACAAGCTTTTATGACGAGTTCAAAAATCCTTAAAAAGGAAGAAAACAATCATAAAATGTTGCTCATTGCAGGGCAATCCTTAAAAAACGCCGGACAGATTCCAGAATCAATGTTATACTTCCTTAAACTTCAAGAAAATTTGCCAAATTCTAAATCCAGCTATGAGCAAATATTCTGCAAAATTTATGAAAATGATGTTAAGGTACTATTAGAGGGAATCAATTCCTTATTGCAAAAGAATCAAAATAGTTATCTTATTGTCAATCAACAGAGGATTCCATTACAAGCTGTACTGTTTAATCTAAAGGGATTTGTAACTATAGAATTAAATCATCAACCTCAAGAAGGGATGACTTATTATAAGAAATGCTTGGAAATTTATCCAGAGTACAAAGGAATTAAAGAAAGAATTAAGTAGATGGAAATAAAAAATTCAGAATTTGAAAATATTAATTGTGCTATTTGTGATAGTAACGATTTTGACAAATTAGCTGATATAGGAATGTTTGAGCTTCCTGCTCATTTTGGGTTATGTAAAAAATGTGGTTTTGGATACTTAAATCCTAGGTGGACCGCAGCCAGATACTTAAAATTCTATACAGAAGAATATGATCAACATTACCGGCCCGAGGTTGGAAGAACAAATTCAGATGGTTATAAATATAATGGGATAAAGGAGATCCTTAATAGATTTGAGCAACATAAAACTCCATTATCTAATATTAAAAATGTATTAGATGTCGGTTCTGGTGAAGGTTGGTTTTTAGATTATCTTAAAAAAAATACTTTCCCTGAAGCCAATTATTTTGCTATAGAACCTTCTGATGATTGTGTGAAAGTTATGAATTCCTTAGGAATTAATCATTTGACACATGATGTAGATTTAGATTGGCATATTGGCAATGAGAACAAATTTGATTTAATCATTATGCGCCATGTTTTAGAGCATTTTCTATATCCAATGGAAGTGCTTAAAAAAGTTCAGTCTGTTTTGTCAGAAAATGGAATATTATATATTGGTGTACCTTGTATGGACAATCCAAGCCAACCAGTTAGTACAGACTTTATAAGGAATGTACACGTCAATTACTTTTCTAAAATCTCACTGACCAAAACATTAGAAATGACAGGATTCATCCCTTTAGATGTAGTTAATTTTCCTCCAACAAACCTTTATGAAATTTACGCTATAAGTAGAAAGAACAATGGATTGCTTCCTTTTATAAAATCAGAGAATGAGTATCCTAAAATGAAGGAAATGCTGTCTAAATTTCTAAGTTTTGAGAAGAGCCCAATTTATCCAGCATATTATTTCATAGCGAAAAGGCTGAGGAAGTATAAGCGTAAATTGGGTATATAAACTCAATTTACGCTTGTAATAAACTAGTTTTTAATTAACTGGGTCGAATATAATAATTCGCCAGTTGTTGATTTAATATTTAAATTATAAATTCCTGAACCAATTGAATTTGTTTGAAAATTAACTTTAAATAATTGATTTTCAATTAGTTTTATGTTTTTGTCCAAGGTTATTAATTGACCGGAAAGACTCATTAATTCAATAATACATGAGATATTTGATTTAGGCAATATATTAATATTAACCTCAGTAGATATTGGATTTGGATAAACCAAAACTTGACTCAATTTTTCAGATTGTTTTTGAATACCTGTTGTAATCGAAATATAATTATTTTTTAAAATTGAATCTTTACAACCTGTTGATTTGTTTGTGACTACCAATCCAACACTATACGTACCAGGATTTGAGTACGTGTATATTGGATCAGTTGAAGTGGATTTACCACCATCTCCAAAACTCCAATTAAAATTATATTTGTATAGGGATGATGTGTTGTTGATAAACAAAACTTTATAAGGTTTTGAACTTAAGGATGTAGTATTTGATGTGAAATCTGGAGAAAAAGAAGTTGGATTTACAGTGATAATAACAGTGTCAGATGAGTCCTTACACCCATTAGCATCTAAGTTAGTTACATAAAAGGAACCAGAATTTTTAACAACAATTAATTTAGTAGAATCTTTAGTGTTCCATCTATATTTTGATCCTGCTGCGGCATATAGTAAAATACTATCACCTTGACAAAAGGCCTTATTGGTAGTGGTAATAATTCTAGGTTTTGAGGTTGTTTTTATTGTCAATATATCTCTTAAAGTATCATTACATCCATAATAACTAGTTGTCACCAATTTAATAATTTTATATCCTAAACTTTTAAAAGTAAAAGAAACTTTAGAACCAAGTTGCGAACCTGTAGAATCTGTTAACCATAAAAATTTAACTATTGAATCAGCTGTAGAATAGTTAGCACTAAGATTCAATGGAGCATTTAAACAAGCAGCCAAAGGTTTATTAATCGTAATAGAAGCTTTTTTTGTTTGAAAACCAACTTTTACTTTATTAGAAACATTACTATCCTTATCGCCTATTACCGTGTAAAAATACTCACCTGATTTTGTTACAGTAATGTTTACGCTGGTATCCCCAGTATTCCAGATAATCCGATTATACTTAATGTTAGAGTTTAGTGTAATTAACGTTCCGGACGGTACACATGTTAAACTAGACAAGCTAGTTACTTTAGGAGTATAAAATTCGTAAAGTTTGTGCACCTCGGCATCAGATAAATCATGATTATATAAAGTCACCTCATCTATTTCTCCCTTAAAATAATAGGAACCACTAGTCGCGACACAATTACCAATATAAGCGCTATAAGTATTAGAGTCAGCTCTTATAGATGAGTTTTTGACATATTTCTTTAAGACATTATCTACAAATATTTTCTTTTCGTAATATTTAGTTGAAGAATTATACTTTATTGTACCGACAAGGTGATGCCATAGACCAATTTTAGGTTCATTACAATTTGACCAACTTGCAGAATCTATAGATTGACCAGTACCCCAAACTATTTTTCCATAGTAATTTGAAGAACTTGTATTATGTACCATCATATAATAGTCAGTGTATTGGCTTGTTCCATAAACCTTACCAAATATTCCCCTTTCTTTTCCATAAGAAGTATCTCCGGAAGGTGACCTATACCAAAGTGAAACACTGAAATTCTTTTTAACTCCAAAGTTTAAAGGGTAATTTGACCCTAAGTCGACATATTGACTTCCATTAAAGTAATACGCTGTTTTTTTTATTCCAGCCACTACTTTGAATGCTGAACCACCAGTAACATCAGTACCATTGTTTCCGTAACCACTTATGTCCTTAGAGGTAGAATCGTCGAAGGTCCAGTAACCAAGTTTACCTGTTACTTGAGAGAAAGTGGTTAATGAAGCAATTAGAAATAGAAAGCCAAAGAATAGTTTTTTCATGTGATTATTTATCAAAATTAAGGTCAATCAATAAAATTTCAAAATAATTTAAAGCGCTTTGAAAACTTCCATACAAATTGTACGATGTGAAATGGGTAAAAAGCTTTTAATTGGATAAGAAACAAAGGTTTGGTCTTCTTAAAGAAGAGGTTCAATAGGTTAAGCGCAATTAATTGAGTTATTAGAGTTGCAATTGCAGAACCTTTTACTCCAAACAAAGGAATCAATAATATATTTAATAAAACATTAAATATCAATGCAATTGCAGTGGTACTCAGTAATGTTCTTTGTCCACCAACTATATTACAATAAATGGACCTTAATCCTGCATTAAACATAAATATTAATCCACCCACTTGAATTGATAAAATATCCCCTGCATCTTCAAACTCTTTACCAAACAATAAAACTATGAAAAACTTGCCGAAAAATAATGTGCCAATAAAAATAAAGAATGATAAGAATGTATAAACTTCTGTAATGAGCCTATATCTTTCAAAAAATTGTCTTTGATTTGTTCTATAAAGATTGATTAAAACTGGATATATAGAATTATTTAAAATTGAAACAATAACAATTGCCATTTCGTAGATCTTTGAGGAGGCTGATAATGATCCGACTGCATTATCATTTAACATTTTGCCTACGATTACCTGATCCACTCTGCTATAAGTTAATGACGCTAGATTGGCTAGTAACATAGGCCATCCTTCTAAAAAAATATATTTAATTCGGTTTATGGTAAGGTACCAATCTTGGACTTTTTCTTTAACTATTTTAAAGTATGCAATATTTAATAGAATTGCAGCCACAAAATATTCTAAAGAAAATAGAATTGCAAAAGTTATTAAACTACAGTGAATAGAAATAAAGTATATCTTGATGAGTGTTAAAAGAATAAAAGCAGTACTTTTAGTCAAAAAACTTATTCTCGAGTTTAAATAAGACTTAAAGACTAAATCTATAATATCAAAAGTTTGAAAAATATAGGCGAATGCAAGTATAAATGTTATGCTTAAAACCTCATAATCATTAGGTCGTATTATCAATAAAACGATAAATAATATGAAAATAGTTAATAATGCGCCAATTAACCTAAGTATTAAACTACTTCCTAAAATTTCATTTTTCTTATCTGGGTGATTTAGCAAATCCTTAATAATGAAACCATCAAATCCAAAATTTACTAAAGGCGCTAAAATGGCCACCATTGCTAAGCAATAATTGAAGGTGCCAAAAACAGTTTTGCCAAAAAATCTAGCTAAAGAAATACCTAGAATGGCATTTAAAACCAATCTAATTAATTGATCAATGAACTGCCATGAGGTGTTGACTATTACTTTTCGCTTAAATTTTGTTACCTCCAACTTACCCCCTCCATATTTCTAAGCTTTTTTTGGCTTGCTCTTCTAACATCATTTGCCCATTCATTGATTTGCAACCTATTACATTGGAAATTTCTAATAATTTGGTTTGGCTAGGATTGTATATTAGGTCTAAAATAGTATTTGATTTTGTTAGAAGGGAAGTATCAAAAGGTGGCAATTCATCTAAATTTGGAAACATTCCACAAGAGGTGGAGTTGATGATAAACGGAAACTTTGACAAGACTGATTTGTTCAAATTTTGATAACTTTCATCAAAAGTACCACTTCTGCCTATAATCTTAAAGGGAACTTCCAAATTTGAAAGGACATACTGGACAGCTTTGGAAGCACCTCCATTTCCTAGTATAAGGGCTGGAGGAATAACACCGTCTTCGAAAAGGTTTTTAAGGCTTTTTTCGATTCCAAAAACATCGGTATTATAACCAATTAGTTTATTTCCACCTACTAAAATTGTGTTTACTGCTCCTATTTTCCGCGCAGCTGAGTCTAATTCATCTAAAAAGGGAATAATCTTTGTTTTGTAAGGAATGGTGACATTGAGTCCCTTGAGTTTAGGGGTGTATTCTACTAGTAGTTTGAACTCTTCCTCAAGAGATTTGACAGGGAAAAGTTTATAATTCCATTCAGATTCTAAATGATTGTCTTTTAGTAATTTAGCAAATAATTCAGGTGATTTTGAATGGGTAATGGGGTATCCTATTAGTCCAATTTGATTCATTTGATTTTAAAAGTAATTAATTTAAGAGTATCTTCGTTATTGATTAATATTAAATTCTTTCCTAAAGTTGGTTATGAAAAAGTTGTTTTTGTCTGTTAGTATTTCCTTTGCACTGGTATTTTTTATGAGTTCTTGTGAATCGCATAAATGTACTTGTAATAGCTTTGGGCATGTAAAAAAGGAAACTAAAACATTGCATGCAAATAATAGCCATGTCAAAAACAAAAATGATTAGTTTTATTCTTTAAAGATTCGTTAATCATTTTAACTAATATTTTTGTTTCCTCTTGACGACTATATCGTTTAATTGAGTCCTCATCTCCAAAGAAAATTCTAGGAGGCTTTTCTATCAATTCTTTTATAAATAATATCAACTGTTCGAGCTGGGATCTGTCAAAATTGCTGCCCGCCTTACATTCGTCTATAATAAAGGCCGTATTGGAAACCTTGGAACCTATATTTATTATAGGCTTTCCGGATGCCATATATTCATAAATTTTTCCTGGTATAATAATGTCCTCGCTCTCTGTTTTTGGACTACACAAAAATAAAGCATCAGATTTATATAATTCTTCAATGACTTGTTTATGAGTTATATACGGACCGAATTCTACATTGTTATCCAGATTATGCTCCTTTGTATAATTCATCAGTCCTTCTTCAACTTTGCCATAAAACTTTAACATAATTTTTACCTCTGGGTAAAGATTTGAAATTTCTTTTATTGCATCGAACAAAATCCAAGGTTCATATTCAGAATTGATGGTTCCTGTGTAAACTATGTTAAATACTTTTTTTGGCACTAATTGAGTATTAGGAATCTCTTGAAATAAATCTGCATCATAGCCCATTGAAATCAAATTGAACTTATTATCCTTTTGATTTTCTAGCTTATCCTTTAACTTGTTTAAAAGAAATTGACCTACAGTAAGAACCTTATCTGCTTTGAGCAAAACTTTGTGTTCTAACCGAGCATCAATTTTTTTAGCAAGCTTGGTGTGTAATAACTTCTTATAATACCAAACATCTGTCCAAGCATCATGAAAGTCAGCTATCCAAACAATCGAAGGAAATGCTTCTTTTATTTTCATGGCTGCTAAATGTGTGGAATGTGGAGGTCCAGCAGAAATAATAATCTGAATTCCTTCTCTTTTAATTAGCTCAATAGCAGTAGGAATTAAGATTTTATTCCAAGACTTTCTACCATCAGGAATGAAAAAGTTACCTCTAATAAATCTTGCCAATTGTTTTTTAGGTCCCGGCTTATGTTCATTTACAAAACCTGCTGAAGGCACTGTGCCTTTACCAAGGTACTTTTTATATATCCAGAAAAACTCCTTAGTGACTGTTTTTATTACCTTGGTAAATGGATTTACTTCATGGACTAGACTATTATCCACCATTGGGTAGGTGGCATAATTTTCATCCACCGTAATTACATAGGGAATAATGTCATAATCATGAAACTGATTGGTAAAAGTTAACCAACGTTGTACGGCTGGTCCTCCACTCGGAGGCCAATAATAGGTTAATACAACTACCTTGATTTTTTTTGAATCAGACAAAATAGTATTTAAGCTACTTAAAAATAAGTCACTATCCTCTTTTTCTATATTCGACCAAAAATCCTCCAATTGTTAAACCTAACAATAATAGAGACGAAACGAAAGAAATGTTTTCTGCAAAGTCATAACTTCTAGGTTCAAACTTGAATTCGATTTCATGATTTCCTGCAGGAACTACCATCCCTCTTAGGGTATAATTACATCGGATATGATCAACTGGTTTTCCGTCAATAAAGGATTGCCAATCCCCTTTGTGCCAATCTCCGTTGATATTAGGGTTATAATAAACCTCACTAAATACAACAAATTGTTCTCCACTTGTTGAGTAGGTATATTTAATATGTCCTGGTTCGTAAACTGTTTCTTTAATTTGACCCTCTTTAGAAAAAGTAGTTTTAGCGCCAATATAAGCAGTAAATGGATTTCCTATCACCGCCTGGTTTTTAATATCTATTTTATCTAATTGATTTATTTCCTCGTCAGGTGAATTGGTTTTTACTAAGTTGGATACAAACCAGGCATTTCCCATGGCGTAAGGATTGACAATTAAACCCTGTTGAGGGTTTTCTGCATTGGTAATGATGTACTTGGTGTTCATCATATTTAGAGCATTACATGCGGCAAGATTGTTCTTGCTCAATTTAGTTTGAATGTCCATACTAAGACTTCTATCGATTAGGTCTTGATACCTTCTTAATTTGGCAGCATGATAGCCTCCTATAGATTTATGGAAATAGGAAGTAGATGCATCATTATTCCAACTTAGTGTTAAATTTAATACTCTGTAATTTGGAGAAGTATCTTTTAATATTACTTGGTCTGTAGCTGAAGGATCAAAAGTGATTTGACGTTTAATTTTAGGTTTGAAATCCTCATTTTTTAAGTATCTTTTACCTACTGAAATCATATCTCCCAAAATCAAAATCGCCATAATAGCAATAACTAATTCTTTTTTCAATCTTCCTAAGGAATAAACAAATAATGCACCTAATGCTAGTAAAATAAAAATAAAAGACCTAATGGCATCACTTTTCATGATAATGGTTCTTACCTCTACTAATCCATCTAAAAATGCTGCTCCTTGACTATTCATAAATTGATTAGCCGCCTCTGCACCTCCTTGTTGAGTTACAGCCTGCATTAATTGTTGCCTATCCTGGTCAGCAGGTTTTAAGAAATCTCCTGCTAAGGAAGGTAATAACCAAAAAATAAGACATAATCCACCTGTAGCAGTTGCGGCAATAATTAAACCACGTCTTTTTTGTTTTAAGACTTCTGGTTGATCTAATATTTTTTGTAAAATAAGCATTGCTAATAAAGGAATCACAATACTTGCAATTACCAAAATCATTGATACCGATCGAAATTTATTGTAAAGGGGAAAATAATTGAAAAATAGATCTGTGAATCCCATAAAGTTTTTACCCCATGAAAGCATTGTTGACAGAATAACTACTCCCAATATCCACCATCTTTGGTTACCTTCTAATATTATTAATCCAAGAACAAATAGGAAAATAATGATTGCACCAAAATATATTGGCCCACCAACTACTGGCTGAGGACCCCAATATTGGTCAAATCCTCCTAAATTCTGAGCTAGCTCCTGATTTTCAATTTTTTTAAGGGCATTTGGATGTCCGTTTTTAGTATCTGCGATTCCTGCAGAAGGTCCGCCGACAAAATCAGGAATAAGGTATGTAAAGGTCTCATTTACGCCCTGTGACCAAGCGAGAGCGTAATCTTTATCCAAACCATCTCCTTTAGCAGTTTCTGGTTCAGCTTTTTCTTGAAATTTATCCTTTGCAGATGGAATCGGTTTTAGCTCTGCTTTCCCTCTTTGAGTGTTTTTTACGTATTCGTTGGTTAGATAGAGGTTACTAAAATTTGCAGCTCCGCCTAAAACACCGGAAACAACTAAAAACACCATTCCGACTAAGAAAGTACTTAATTTTTTATCTTTTAAGGCTTCCACCAAATGGAATAAGATTAAAAATCCAAGAAGGATACTTAAATAATAAGTAATTTGTATATGATTACACTTAATTTCTAGTGCAAAAGCAATTCCGAATAAAGCTGAGCCTAATAGCCACTTTCTAGAAGTAAACAGATAATTGGCTGCTGCCACAACAAAAGGGGCAAAAGCAATTGCATAGGTTTTATTAACGTGGCCCGCGTCAATGATGACAATATTATAGGAGCCGAATGCAAACGCCACCGCTCCAATAGCTGCCACCCAAGGATTTACCCTAAAACTTAATAACATTAGGTAAAAACTTATCAAATAAATTAATAAGGTGTTAATAGGATGCGGAATTGAAGTAAATGCTTTGTAGATGTAGTTGAAAAGAAACATCGATTTTGGATAAGAAACCGATATTTGGTAAGCAGGCATTCCACCAAACATGGAGTTAGTCCAATAGGCTTTTTTACCTGTTTTAGCGTTATAATCATGTAATTCCTTTGCGGAACCAGAAAACATTTGCTCATCATGCTGTTGGAGCACTTTTCCGTTCATCATAGGACTTAAAAACCCTAAAGTCAATGCAATAAAAAGCCCTAAGATGATTAAATGGGGTAACCATTTTTGCCTCATTGTCAGGTTAGGAACTTCAATTGAAGGATTATTCTTTTCCATTTAAAGTAGTGTAATGTAATGTAAAATTCAAAAAGACAAATTTAGTTAAGAATCGGCTTTAATCTGATAGTAAAGTTTTTCCTAATTTGGATTTAACGATTTTATTAATCATTTTGATACGTATTTGCCATAATCTCATAGTTAAAACTGATCCAATATACTTTTGATAAGAATCCTTTACCTCGGATAATCCTTTATTGAAATGAATATTACTAGCTCCGCCATCCTTAAACCTTACAAAAACCTTATTTAAGTGTTTAAATGGTTCGTCTTTGATTCTAACTAAAAAATCATAATCCATTGCTATTTTTTTATTGAGGTCAAAATAACCATATCTTTCATATAATTCTTTTTTAACAAACATAGTTGGATGACCAACTTGACTCATTCCTTTATATAATTGAGCGGGATTAAATGGCTTGCCCAAAGTAATCCATTTTCCAGATATTTCTTGTTGATATTTACCATGAATCCACATCAGATTTGGATATTCATCAAAAACTTTCGAAATGTATTCAATTATTGTTCCATCAAAATACTCATCTCCAGAATTTAACAAATTAACTATTTGACCTGTACTTTTCCTTATTCCTTTATTAAAGGCATCGCTTATTCCGCCATCTATTTCATTTATAATTACCCTGTAGTCAGGTTGATGGATATTACTCAAATAATCTTGGATTTCGTTATTGGTGGAACCATTGACAATGATATGCTCAAAAGGTGTTAAGCTCTGTTTATCAACAGAATTTATTGTTAATTTAAGCTCTTCAAGGTTGTTAAAACAAATGGTAACCACTGAAATATTATACATCTTAGTTTTGATTTAAAGATTTACCGTATATGGTTAAGGAGTAGTTTGAACCGTCAATTATTGCAATTTCTGGAAGCACCCCCCAAAGTTGAAAATCATTTTTTTTAAATAATTGAATAGATGTAGTGTTGTGTTGAAATATTAATCCAATCAGGTTTTGAGTTCCTATTTTTTGTGCATAGTCGGTCAATTTATCTATAAACAGTTGACCATATCCTAATCCCAGTCGATTCTGAGCCAAATAGATGCTAATTTCTTTTGTTAAGTGGTAGGCAGGTCTACCAACAAAAAAAGGATTCAAACTTCCCCACCCTATGATTTGATTTTGGTTGTCATAACCTAGAAATATTGGCAATTCTTTTGATTGATGCAATTTGAACCAATCGATTCTGGATTCAACAGTAATTGGAGCTGTATCAGCAGTAGATTTTCTTGAGGGAATCGATTGATTATAGATGTCAACCACTAGTGGAAGAAGGTCTAAATCCTTAAGGATTTCAAATCTTAACATAATTATGCCAAGGCTTTATCAATTTCATTCCAAATAGTTGAGGCAGGGATTAGAAAGCTTTTCTCTAATATTTCGACTTTTAGGGTTTCTTCATTTTCTTCAAAATCATAGGATAACTTGATTCCAAATTTCCCTTCTAAAACACCTTTATCTTCCTTCATATCTAAATCAAGGGTATGCAATTTGTCATTTAATGCGTTGAATTTTAATCGGGTTACGTTATTAAAAATTTTAGAATCCATTGTAATTATTTTATTTGGTTGAATAAAAGTGGCCTAGACGGAACTGCATCCGATTCAAAATTAACTATTTGAAGGTTTAAAAGGTATAATCCATCTAAGATGTTGTCAGGAACGTAAATGAATTCTGTAATTGTTTTATTTAAATCGAACCCATCAATCTCATTTCCAAAAAACAAATGGTGATTAATAAGTTGATTATCATCCTCCTTATCGACACTTGGCAAATCCACCAAAATGTGTTTGACACCTTCTGAATTACAGTATTCAATGACGGAGGTATCTAAATATGCTGGATTCTTTGAGGAATAATCATTGATTAATTTAGAATCATCATTAGGATTGGTACGCATAATTAACGCATCTATCTTACAATCATCCTTAGTTAAATTAAATTGAGCAGGAAGAAAGCATCTATTATTTTCAGTTGTTAGGGTGACTAACATTGTAATCATGAACGGTGGAATGGTTGTTCCCATTATTACATGATGATCTTTACTGATATGACCTGCACATTCTGTATGCGTAGAACTACCATGAGGAATAAAACTCACCTGATCCACATTACAACTAGCGCCTAATACTACAGACCCTGAAAAGAATTCCAATCCAATGGGTTTGATTATCGGCTTTTGTAAATGAAAACTAGTAGGACTATATGAGATTGAAACACCAATAGATATATCTGTGTAACTTGAAATGTCCCATTCCTTTCCTTTTATATTTATGCCTTTAAATTTATTCATTCCGACCGAAGATTAACTAATTATTTGACGAATTTACATTATAACCTTATATTTGACCATTAAGGATTAAAATAGAATCTATATTATTTATGGATAAATGGTTGGGTAAAAACGAACATATTCTTTTCAAGGTGACTTCTGCTTTAAAGCATATTAAACATTTGATATTCTTTGTGGGGGAAGACCACTTAATTAAAGAGGTTTGGGCGGATGATTTAACTAAATCCGAGATCAATGTCAATTCGTTAGTAAATCTACCTATAGCAAGCCAACTGAGTAATGATTTTAAGGAGACTCTTAATAGAGCCATTCATTTGGCTTTTTTAGTCAATAAGGTATCAGAATTTGAATATCAGGAAAAGGAGCTAATATACAAAAAAGTAAATATTCAAAAAATCGAAGTTGAGCAGGAAGATCCAATTGTAATTGTTACACTACAAGATATAACAGAAAGAATTAATCATGAAAAGAACCTAAGGTCGAATGAGGCGATATTGAATGCGATTTTATCAAACTCTACAAAGGAAATATTCGCATTAAACACCAACTTTCAAATTACAATATTTAATAAGCAATTTGCAGAGAACGTAAATTTAATGGAATTGGGTAATCCGCAGGTTGGACAGTCTATTTTTGAGTTAATCTATCCAGAAGATGTCAAATTAGTCTTCAAAAATATGCTACTAGAATGCCTAAAAGGTGAAAGTGTAGAATTTGTTGAACGTTTTGATGATTTAACACAACAATCAAAAGGAGGCATTAAAAAATCATATATCTTTAAAAAGATAACAATACATCCTATTACTATAGATGGCCTAATTACAGGAATTAGCGCCTTTATGGAAAATATTACTGAACAAATCATAGGATTAGAGAAAATCAAATCTAATCAGATTTTACTGCAATCTATTATTGATAATACTATTGAATATATATTCTTAGTAGATAAAAATGCGAAACTATTATTAGCAAATCAACCTTACAAACAACTGATATTAGAACGATTTAGTATAGAATATCAAAAAATTGAA
>Ga0114962_10000821_pt1 | contig 27085 bp, 22 predicted proteins | sample C_130820_MF_Meta_FD_87017 | JGI IMG/M metagenome (GOLD analysis project Ga0114962, IMG submission 87017) | Freshwater microbial communities from Lake Croche, Canada to study carbon cycling - C_130820_MF_MetaG | ecosystem: Environmental > Aquatic > Freshwater > Lake | place: Lake Croche, Canada...
ATTGATGCTCGTCAAGTCACAGAGACGACAGCTGATGAGTATGTCAATCAACTCAAGCAACTGAACAAGGGGCTGAGCTATTCTAATCTAGGATTTCTAAAGAAGCGTGATGAGGTTATGAAGCGTATCAGCGAGTATGCTGAAAGCACTCAGAAGTCTGTATTAGGTGCAGTCGTAAGCGTCCTAAGTTTGGAGAAGGATAAGCCTACCTACAAGGCTATCTATAACTTCTATTACGAGCGGATGATGGAAGCGTCTAAGAAAGCTCGTGCTGCTGAGACAGGTGTCAAGACGGATACCCAAGCGGCGAATTGGATTACCTGGGAAGAGGTAATGACGGTTCAATCAAAACTTGCAGAGGACGTGGCGAAGTTTGCGAAGTCTAAGTTAATTACCCCGGCGAATTGGAATTCCCTATTGTCCTATGTACTCCTATCCCTCTATACGCTTACTCCTCCCCGGCGCAACCAGGACTATCAGGATTTATACATTGTTAAGAAGTGGACAGATGCTCTTTCAAAGGATAAGAACTATTATGATATTGCTACTAGCAAGTTTATATTTAATAAGTATAAGACTAGCAAAGCTCATGGCGCACAGGAGTTATCTATCGCTGACAATAAGCCTCTTCTTTCTATTATCAATCAGTATATTAAACTGCACCCAAGCAAGGGGCAAACTGAAATGAAGTTCCTCGTCAATGGCGACGGCAGCGCACTCAGTAGTGTCAATAGCATCACTCGGATTCTCAATAAAGTATTCGGGAAGCATATCGGCTCTTCCATGCTCCGGCATATCTATGTAAGCTCCAAGTTTGGCGATGTCAAAAAGGAGATGGAGAAAGATGCAGAAGCCATGGGGCATACGGTGGCGGTTCAACAAGCTGTATATAATAAGACGGATTAATAGAATGCTGCCGGCAACCATTATGTCGCAAGACGATATACATCGTTTTACTACATCGGGGGACTCGGGGGACTCGGGGGGATATTTTCAGAGTTTTTTACCTAAGGCTCCGGCAATGAAGTGGAGATATTGCGACTTTTCCTATCTGGGAGGCAACCTAGTGAATTCTCAAATCAATGTAATGAGAAACTCTAAGTTGTGTATGAACCTTTATGCAACCAATTACAATATCGTCCACAATCTACTGGCGGATATGAATAAGGAAGTTTTTCTAACAATGAAACAGAATGGCTTTACATACGATGAGTTTAGCAGAACTCCGTGGAGTGGGGGGAGCAACGCCTTCCCAGTCTATACAGCAAGAGATGGCACAGGCAGCAATGAAAAACAAGAGCGGGAGCTTCGGTAATTATAAACTTATTAAATCTATACCGACAGCGAAGTTCTATGCCGATGATGATACAGTTATTGTAGCTGTATCAGGAACCCGTATATCTCATCTAGAAGATATAACTGCAGACTTATCTATTCTTGTCAATCAATTAGCGAACTCATCTCTTTATAAACAATTGAAGATGGCTGTTTATGATTTACAACAACAATATGAACCTGATGAATATAATTATATCGGTGTAGGCTATAGCTTAGGTGGAGCTATGGTGGATTTATTATTAGAAGAAGGTTTCATTAGCTCTGGGCTAAGTTATAATCCAGCGATTGAACCCAAGAATATAGGAAAAGAATCCAAGAACAAAAGAGTCTATCGTGAAGATGATCCGCTCTATCAGACTATGGGACAATTCACACCAGGCTCAGAAGTCCGTGCTGCACCCAAGAAAGGTATATTAGGATATTTAGCTTCTACATTCCTTCCCAAGAAGATATGGGATACTTATGAAGCTCATGGACTCAAGAATTTTGTAGGTGGGGCTGCAGAACCCGAAGCATCCCTGCCTCCTATGTTATGTCGTGTTGGAAGTAAAAAGAGATTTGCTGAACTAATTAACTATCTCATTCCAGAACACACAACCTATGTAGAACCCTTTGTTGGCTCGGGTGCAGTCTATTGGTACAAGGATCCAAGTGAAAGAGAAGTTATTAATGATTTAGATAAAGATATCGCCAAGACATTCCGTCTCATTAAAACAGCCCCTACAGATTTATCCTTATATCCTCAGCCCCATACAAAAGCCGAGATACGAGCTTTCTTAGAGCGTCCTCATAAGGATACGCCTGGAGCCTTAACAGAGATGATTATACGCCACTGCTACGGTTATATGGGACGGAAGATTGAAAAAGGAAGTACGGCAACAATGAAGGAGAAGCTCAATCCTTATAACAAAACAAAACATATTGCTGAATACAAAGCCCGCATGGCACACACAACTGTACATTCAGAAGATTATCTAAAAATCATAAGAGGGTATGATAACAAGAACGCATTCTTCTTCTTCGATCCGCCCTACGAAAACTCGGGTGGACTAGGGTATGCAAATAATGGCGCATTTGACTTTGAGAAGTTTCGGGATGCCCTTGCGAAGATGAAAGGGAAATGGCTAGTGACTATAAATGATTCTCCATACATTAGAGAATTATTTAGAGGTTATCATTTAGCCGGTGTAGTTGTTAAGGGACACCCTAGAAAGACAGTCAAGACGCTCTCTGTCGGGGAGAAAGACAGGCCAGAGTTGTTAATTACGAATTATCAATTCCCTGCAGGTTGGAAAGCCCATAAGGGAGCCTACCTACGCTAAACGCTGGAAAAAGCCCCCCGAGTCCCCCGAGTCCCACGATGTAGTAGGTAAAGTATATCACTCCTTGAATGATATACTTCGCCCCCTAAACTCCGCTAAACTTGTAGGACTCAAACGCATCGGCTGGGATGAGATAGAACTTTGAGTTGCCCCCGTCGGTGTGCCATTTGCGGACTCCGGGAACTGAAACGGCATTCTTAAGAACAGGCACAGGTATTTTATAACAGGTATATCCATCAGCCTTGACAGCAAAGTATATCCACTCTCCTGCTTCTGTGATACTGAGTCCAGACGGATTTTGAGTGTGTTCGTATTCAATACAGAGGTTTCCTGTTCGGGCGGTGTGTCTATCAGCTTTGACTTCATAGGCTCTTCCGTTATGCAAGAAGTCCCAGGGACTGTGCTTAGTATTGGGCGGGGGCGTGACAACTTCCCCATCTCCTAATAATCGTACTGCTTCTTTTTCATAAGACTGCCCGAACGCCAAATCGTCTCTCCACATCTATCCGGAGCCGACATTATTACCAGATAGTAAAAACGCACTAAAGGGAAAAGTGCTTTTTAAAGTAATTCAGGTTCTTCCGTATATCCGTATATTGCCCCCACAATATCCATGCGCTCAAGGCACCTGGCGTATCGGGTTGCTCCCAGTTTTCATGCTGATGCCGGAGTAAATATCTATCACGCCGAGTGGCATCGTGGTGTTGTGTATAGTCTTCGTAATCTCTAGCCCCAAAATTAACAGTCTTCCTAGAGCCATCATCCTTTCTAAATACTGCAGCATATTTCTTGCCTTTCGCTTTACTCACTAAGAGTCCGAGGAGTTTCATCTACTCTACTTTGAATAAAAAGCTTTGCGCACCATGCGCATAAAGTTTTTGGATGGCTTATTACCACTACCTAGAGATGGCTTGAATAATTCGGGGCGGGGCGCTAGAGCATCATTATAAACTTGAGTATATGCCGCCTCACGATACTTCTTTCTCGTTGATTGGCTACGAGCGTGGGACTCTTTAGCCTTTGATAGTCGGTGTAGACGCTCCCACTCATCAAAATGAGGCGCTAGAGTTGCATATTCAGCCGCCATACGGCGATTCTCAGGCTCTAATACAGAGTTTTCCTTTATAATATCTTCTACCTTCTGTAATGCCTTAGCATTCCTAGGAAGTGCTAACTCGTATTTTAGATTCATAGACGATAGAAACTGGGCAAATTCCTTAATCCCCTCAATCTTCCTGCCATTAAACTCCCTAAAACTGTTAGCGCCTACATCCATATTAATATGATTCTTGTGAATCCATTTATCAATATCAGGATAAGCTCTTTTTTGAATCCATTTAGCAGGGACTTCACGGAGTACATGTAATTCTAAATGGAAAGGCTCAATAGGCTCCACATGAGATTCTTCTGGCGGCATGTAGCCTTCAATCGTCTCTTCGTCCGTCTCCTCGCATGGCGCAACAGCCCCGGGTTTAGAACTACATATACCCCCCCCTTGCATGTGATTGATTAAATGGTTATAATAATCTATAGCAAACATAGCAACATTAATAATACTCTGTTCATAATCATCATTCCATTCATCCAGAGAGCCGGCATGAAGCATTACATCATAGTCTGCCTGATATTCTTGATTCTGCCCAGGAGCAGGAGCCAAATCCTCTATAACTTCTAAAGCATTAAATAATGCAGCAACAGTCGCATTTGGATCATGTATAACAACTATAGCCTGTTGTAAAGCCGCAATCCAACCTTGTACATTCCCTATATCATTCTCAGGAGGCTCAGGAGGCGGTGGAGGCGGTGGAGGAGCATCACCCTCTAGAGCATCACTAGGTAAAGATGGCGCTCTGCCGCCTTTCTTTCCTCCAGACATAGTCACATGATTCGCCATCGCAGCCCACTGCCGAGCTTCTTCTCCACGCTTCGTAAATCCTTCTTGTATCCATGCGTGAAAACCTTCTAATGTCTGCCCTCCGACAGCATCTAATTTCTCACGAGCTTTTATTGAGGCAGCATGATAAATCTCTAAACAATCCCGAAAGAATTGGTTAATCGCCCGGACTGTCGGCTTTTGTTGTAGAAATTGATTCAATGAATCCATCAAAGGTTTTCTCAGCGCCGTATAAGGCATTTTCTTGACAGCGATTCCTTCCTCCTGATGCTTGATTTCTTCCATGGGTGTGTCGGCTAAAGTCAAAACTGCAACATCAGCACCACCTCGTGCTTTCGGCATTCTATTGGAACACAAGGTTTTTCTCGGAGAATAAAATCCCCATGATAAGTATTATGGAGACTGAGTATATCCGAGGCAAGATTCAGGAACGGGCGGGAGCTTTGACTGAACGCCCGGCTGCTAGATTTGAACTACGAGGCAATGATGTATGGGCTGCTCGATCCGGAAGAGTGTATCAACCTGATTCAATGCCTGATTCTGATAGTATGGTAGGCGGCGAAGGCGGCTATTCTTCACCCGTCACAGGGAATGGTATGGGCGATATCAATCGTCTTGTAGGCGGGCGTAAGCGTCGCACCCACGAAGAACACCCCGGTAAGCTACATCCTATCAGCTATTGGAAGAAGATAGCCAAACAGCATCTAAGTGGCGGTTCAGCGGAACCTATGCTAAATCCTTATGATGCTCACCGTGCCTTGATGATGGATTGGCGTGGCGGTAAATCCCCTTTTTTCACAAAGACGGGTGCTCCCCGTTCGTACATGATGCACGAATCCCTACACGGCTCTGGGCTATGGGACAGCATTAAAGCATTAGGAAGTAAAGTCGCCCATGAATTCACGGATCCAGATTCAAAACTCCGCAAAGAGTATATCCCCAAAGCTACAGCTATCGTAGATACTGTAGCCACAGTTGCTAGTGCTATTGGCCCTGCGATACCCCCACCTTTTGGAGAAGCACTTATCGCAGGTGCGCAGGGAGCTAGAGGCATAGCTCATGGTATAGCTGCCGTGAATTCAGGTATAGCTGCTGTGCAACACGCAGCGAAAGGAGATTTTAAGGGTGCATACGACGATGCCCTCAATGCCTACGGCTCTTATAACGGCGCTAAAGGTGCATTAGCCAACCGGGCGACAAGTTTGGCTAAATATGGTGAGCAAAGAGCAGCCAAAGATGCCGCCTCAACTGCATCCAACGGATTAAAGTTCATAAAAGATTACAACGCCCCGAAGCCTACATTCATGACAACTGCTGCTCCAGGAAAACCCAACCCTAAGTTTATGACTGAGGCAGCACTGGGACGTGATATTCCTAGAGCCAGAGTTCCAGCACCCCCTGCAGCCAGAAGTGCGAGTAGTCCTTTTGTAGCGCCGAGAACTGTATATCGTGAGTCTCAGCCCTATTCATCTACGGCAAAACCATCAAGAACTATGGCTCTGACAGATATTGGACGTGCTGGTTATAGAGATTTGCTTACAGCTAAGGAATTAGAGAACCAGCAGGTTTATCCTCCTTTTAGTAATACTTTCACCCCAGCGATGAAAAAGCTGGTAGAAGCCGCAAATGCGAAGGCTGCAAAGGGGCTCAGAGAGAAAGCGCTAGGGCGTGGACGAGGTGGCGCATTCGCTATGGAAACCCCTCGTCGCCGCTTAGCACAAATGGGGGCTAATCTATCTCCTTTCGGTGACGCAATAGGTGCGCAGAGCCGTCATTCAGCGGCTATGAACCGTGTATATGGCTCAGCCTCTCCCGACTACGCAACCCTTTCTCTATTAACGAAGGGTAAGGCTCGTGCGGAGGGTGCAGCAAAACCCCGGCACGGACTCAAGGGGCGCTCAAATGCTCGTGCGCAGATTGTAGGCAGAATAATGCGAGAGCGTGGCGTATCTCTCCCAGAAGCCTCAAAAATCGTAAAGGCGGAGGGATTGTATTAGTTCTTTTCTAGCGATGTAATATAGTGTCAAGATGACAATGCCTACATCGCTCCCACGAATGTATCCTGAGATTCGGTTCCCCGCTGATTTCACAGCATATTATACAACCCCTTTATCGTTCTTCCCGTCCGGAGATGGTGGTATGGTAGGGGGCGCATCCACAAGCTGGGTGATTACGCCCTGGCCTCCGGAGGATGGCTTCGCCGATGACAACCAAATCTATCACAAATCTAAGAATGGCGAAATCGCAGCTCAAATGGATGAAATTAAAAGAAGTCGCCAACGAGCCAGAATCAATCAAATGACTCATGGTGCTATGCTACAGAATCATGGGGGCTGTATGGAGTGCGAAGGGGGCGCACGATATGGTGGTACCCCTACGACTATAGAGGGTGCTCCTGTTCTGGCGGGTAGAGGGTTGCACGGTGGTGTTATGCGAACACTAGCGGGAAGACAATTCGTGGCATCTCGCTTGAGTTCTAGAATTAATGAATTAAATGAAAGGGACGCTGTTGCTCAGAACCAGCCGTATGAAGAGCCTCAGCCGGAGCCTTTAACAGAGAATGATGAGATTGTAGTCCAGCTCGGTGAGGATATAGATATCGTCAATGATGCTTTCGGCACTGGGAATATTGAATCAGAAACTGTTGCAGCCGCCCGTAGTCTTCTTAAGAATCTTACTAAGGCTGGATGGAGCATCCCGCAAAATCTAATTACTACGGTTCTGCGAAATGTAGATGATATGTTAGCTACAACAGTACAGGTTCTCGGTACCGCAAATCCCCAGTTTGTTCTCAACGCCGACAGGAAGAAGCGTCTCCGTATGATTTTCAACATTTTAGAACGCTGTAGGTTAGTCCTGGATGCGCTGACTGCATCATCTGACTTATCTCCTCAGGAACGACAGATGGCGTTAGGAAGTCTTCAGGGGGAAACAATGCTTCGTCAGTCACAACTGGCTCGTATCCCTGCACCTCGGATTCATCGGCACATTCGGCGGGGAATGGCTGGAGATGTGTATCCTTACACGGGACACTATCAAGGGCTGCAACAGGCTGTGTCTCCTCTACAGCGCCGGGCTGAACTACGCTATATGAGGGATGCGCCTCGCCAAAGGATGATTTGAGCCAGTCAATTCTGAGCTTCTTAGCTTTCTCCTTTTGCTCATCCGTAGCATACTCACTTACCTGGCAACCCCTTTGGACTAGCCACTCTACTGCAGCTTCCTCGCCGGAAACTATCGTTTTGCTAAAACCATTCTCGCATACCCAAAGCAAACCAAACTTGCCATCCATCTCCTTAATATAGAACCCCTTCTCCATCTGCGCAATCTTCATACAGCGAGGATCCATTATACTAAATGGTAATATTTACTTTTCAGTAAAATGGACGCTTACGGGGGACTCGTGGGACTCGGGGGACTTTTTACAGAGTTTTTGCCGAGCCGATAGTAGAATGCCATATATGATTGTCCCATGGGAAAGAGGATATGGCGTTGTTAGTCGCTCTGGAAAGGTATTATCCAATCATCCGCTAAGCCTAACCCAAGCCAAAAAACAAAAGAATGCTGTTCTATTATCAGAGATTCGTAAAGGCTCTTATGGTGCAGGGCTAGAAGGTGGTACAGCCGAGCAGGAAGCTTATTCGCTATCCGACACAGATATTGAAAAGATAGTCCACGGTATTAAGCTATTCAAATACCCTGAACTCTATAACATGTCTTCTATTCACGATGCTTTTGATAAATGGGGCAGAGCCATGATGCTCTATCTAACCACGGATGACTCTTCCGGACACTGGGTATGCATGATAAAAGATGATAATAAGAAGACTATAGAATACTTTGATCCGTATGGAGGCTATAGCCCTGATGGGGAGCGTAAATGGCTCAGTCCTGATAAATTGAAAGAGTTGGGAGAAGATGTCCCTATACTCTCCCGGATGATAAAGGAGTCAGGATACAAAATCCATTCTAATCCTCATCACTTTCAAAAGGAGGGTGAGCATACAAATACCTGTGGGCGGCATAGTGCATGTCGCCTACTATTAGGGGGGCTGAGCCTACCTGAATATACTAAAATAGTTATGGGTTCCGGCGTAGCACCCGACGAGTTTGTCACAGAATTAACATCTCGCATTCTTCATAAATAAACTTTCTGCATAACCTGTAGAATGGCAACCCGATTTTACTCTACTGTGGAATATGGGCAACGCAATCAGAACAACGACGCTGACTGTGTATATTACTCTGCTGATGTAATTAACAACAATGTAGAGGATCCGATAGGATATGAGGTGGATCCGCAGATGGTTAGTAATCAGTCCCGTCAGTTCCCTTTGCTTTCCAATGCCGACGACTACATGATGACAGCCATACGAGTGGCATCTTCAGGAGCCACGCAAAATCTCCCTTTATGGATTCCCCGAATCCAACAGTCCACTGTATTAGCTTCCTTTATCGGAAACATATCAGGCAACACTCTAACCGTCACAAATGCAGCATCTGGCACATTAGTAGTAGGACAGGCTCTATTCGGCTCAGGATATGCTACATTACCCTCATCACCCCCCACATCCGTCCCCGTGGTTGTAGAATACACATCAATAGGACTTCCTCTAACGATTGTATCACAGAATCCTGTTGTTCCTGGACAACCCCTCACTTATGTACTAAATGGTACATTAGCACCCGTGACTATCGGGGGTGTCACTTATACAACTTATACTGTCAATAGCGCTAACTTATATGTAGGTAGCCCTCAGAATAACCCTAATTTAACTGTATATTCAGTGACTATTAATACATTTCAAGTATATCTAATCTGGACTCCTGAGAATGTTGCGACTCCGGTGCCTCAGTTCCCGATAGTATCCCAGGACTTAGCTACAGATTACTACTACGGCTATACATATACAAACTTCTGTAAGATGGTAAATACAGCATTGTCCGCTGCATGGATAGCAGCAGGTAGCCCCGGCGGCATAGGTGTAGCGCCAAAGCTAAGCTTCTCTATTAACTCTGGAACCAATAATCCCATTTTCTTTATAAACAATATTGATACAGCATTCAATCTGTACCTTAACTCCAATCTCCAGACACTAATACCGAATTTCCCTGGTGTTTTCACAAACCAAACAGGCGGGCGAACATTCTTGATTAGTTCCACACTCGGAGTGCCAACTCTTTCTCAACAAGACTACTCCGGTGTATCAGGATGGAGTCCTGTTCAGAGCTTCGTAGTGACAACCAGTCTTCTACCCGTAGTCCCAGAGCAAGTGAGCGCCCCAGGTGTTGTAGGAGGTTCCAATGTAGGGCAAGATAATGCAGTAGCTCCGGCAGCCTTCCAGCAAGTCGTAGCCGATATCAATATTCAAGAAGTCAATGGAGGGCAAGACTGGCGGCAGGATTTCAGTTATGAAGCCCCGGGCGAATACCGAATGGTAAGCCTTACAAATTCCACAGGCCCCATTCAATCGATTGATTTCCAGTGCTGGTGGAGAAATCGTCTAGATAACAACTTGTACCCCCTCCGATTAGTCAATGGCTCATCCGTCACTATTAAACTGTTATTCCGCAGAAAACAACTAGGAGTCTAGGCTCCGGCGCTGTAAAAAGTCCCCCGAGTCCCACGAGTCCCCCCGATTATCGGATAGACTCGTGCGTGTGTCAAAAATACTTTCTAATTCCCCAGTATAGAATGTCCGCCGATATTGAGAAGTTGGCCGTCTTTGATGACAGAATCGTCCAGTCCCGCCCCCGGTATGCAGTAGAGAAGGGCGCTCTCTCTGTGACGAATTCACCCTTTAACGCTATCGCCGCTAACACCAGTCAGCACACCTACAACGTCCTCGTGCCGTCCGAGAACGTCTTTATTGATAGAAGTGTTGATTGGACTTCTACTTGCTTCCTCCAGGCGCAGGTATCCTTTACAGCGAATGCCTCCGTCTTAACCTCGGCGGCAATTCCCCTTGTATCACCCGGCCTCAACGCTGCCCTATGCCCCTTTCCTCTCCAGAGCCTCACCACGACAATGACTGCCACAATTAACGACACAACGGTGACTATTAACTCTCAGGATGTTCTACCGCAGGTTCTCCGTATGACGGATTACAAGAAGAATCGCCTTATCCGCACTTGCCCTACGATGTTGGACAGGGTTCAGAACTACTCATCTGCACTCCTCGCCGGAAACTCCGTTCTAGCGGGCTATGATCAGGCATACAATGTTGATGAAGTCCCCAACGGTGCCTTTCCCTCTTTGGCTTTCACTCAGCAAAACGGCTCAGCTCTAGCAGCCGGTTATACCCCCCCCGGTTCTACATACTCAGCCACTCTAGCGGGTGGCGGTGCTGGTGTATCAATTCCCTGGACTGTCAGCAGTGCCTATGGACTCCCCTCTCTACCATCAGGCTCATCTTTGGTATCTGGAACAACCTACACCTGGACTATCTGGCTATCCTTCACAAGCACGGAGAAGCTTGTTCTCTCTCCTTTTGTATTTAGCGACATTCACGAGTGGGACACTGGGCTTTTTGGATGCCAGAATATCCAGCTCGTAATGAACTTGCAAAACCCCAGCCGTGTTATCCGCTCAGCGCCTTATGGAGGCAACCAATACTCAGCGGGTGCGATGTCCCTCTATAACATTCAATACAACACTGGAAGCACAGTCGGTGCCTTCACGAACTCTCGTGTCAATCTCCAGTTCCTAACGCCATCTCTAGATGTACCTCTCCCCCCTAAGTCAGTCGTGCCTTACATGGAGTTCCCTCGCTACATCTCATCCAATCTTGGCACATTCCAAAACGGCTTCAATACTACGCAGTCATTTAGCTCACAGACAATCACGCTCCCTCAGATTCCTGACTTGCTTATTATCTACGCTAAACCTGCATCAGGCTATGTAGCGACAAACCCTGCCGGTGTCACGAATCAGCCTGACTTGAACCAGGGCGACTGGATGTTCCCTATCACGAACATCAGTGTCAATTTTGATAACTTCGCCGGTTTGCTCTCAGCTCACACGCCACAGCAGCTATACAAGATGTCAGTCCACAACGGCTTGGAGATGGACTGGCCGTCTTGGAGCGGACAGGCTTGGAGTGCAACCCAGGGAACCGCCCCGTCATCCTCCCCTCTCCTCGCCACAGTCGGTTCAATGCTCGTCCTCAAGCCCGGCCGTGATATTGTTCTCCAGGCTGGACAGGCTCCTTCTCTCGTCGGCAACTTTGTTCTCCAGTTCCAGCTCACTCTCCTCAACAACACGCAAAACAACCCGTCATCTGTCCAGCCCCAGATTTATGTCATCACGGCGAACTCCGGCTTCTTTGAAACCATTAAGGGTTCTTCTCGTGTCATTAAGGGTGTTCTCACGGAGCAGGATGTTATCAGCGCCCCAGTGGCTCCCGGTGGCACCCATGGCGCTCTTCGCCGTGCTGTCGGCGGCTCAGTACTTGGCTCTCTCGGCAACGCTCTATCTCGTGTTAAGGGTATGTTCTCTCAGGCTGCCCCGGCTATCATGGCGGCAGCGAAGGGAGGGGCTGCGCCCTCGGAGATGGGAGTGCCATTCGTACCAGGCTCGATGATGGATAAGATACAAAGGGAGGCGGCGAGGGTGCAGGGGCGTGGGCGTGGCAAGTCTGCAGTAGATAAGGCTCTCGGCGCTCTCCAGGGACGCTTGATGTAAAAATCTTAATAATAATTTATCTGAATGCGCAGAGCATCCGGATAAATTATCGTATTCTATACTATAGGATGTCGTTGCGTATGCTATTAGCTACTTCGCAATTGCCCCCACCTGCTGTTCTAGGTGATAATGTGACATTTAGCAACATAACAGGCTCACAACTTACTTTGGATCAGCTCACGGTAAAGAATCTGTATGTTAAAAACATCTACAGCGGCGATGATGTTCTTCCGGATGTTTATTTTTTTGGTTGCCCTCAGAAGACTCAACTACTCTTTTCAGATGGAACAGCCACCCCTGGAGCCAGTCTTTTTGCGACTACCCCAACCGTTGCGCAGAATCTAATTCTACTGCCCGAGCCGATAGCTTATAACGCTACACTTGTAGGGGATCCATTTCAGCCCTATGTCGCCGCTTTTGTCAATTATGGCGCTGTCGCTTTTAACGGCTTGCCAACTAGGGACAGTGGACAGGGGTATGTTTATGATACGACTTCAGGCGCTTCAACAGCATATAAAGTGCCTATTAGCAACTTAGTGCCAACCGTATATCCAGCTCTCAACGCTGCAGGGAGAATGTATGGACTCTATATAGCACTAAACGCAAATTCCACAGTGTTCGCATTAAACCAATATCGTGCGACGTGGTATGTAATCGGAACATCTACGGATATTGTAGAAAATATCACTCCTACAAACTGGACTGTTCCTACTGTCGGCGCACTCACTGCGCCCAATCCAGGATATCATGTATATCCCGTCACATTCCCAGGCGTTAATGGTGAATCCTGTATTCAAGGCACTTGCGCTACATTCCCTACAACTCCTGTCCCAATCCCCATCACTAGCTCTATTTCAGCTCCTATCAACCCTGCATATCCTGTATCATCTTTAACACCACAAGCCACACTCAACGCTTTATGGCTAAATAACCAACTTGTAGATGGTGCTGGCAACCCCACATGCTCACAGGGCATCTGGATTCAACAGATATGGATAAAGTTAAAAACAGGCCCTGGGGTTTTTGATCCGGCTTATATGTATAACATAACCCATTTATTTACTGCAGCGGGTAATGTGGCAAACACGCCCACGCCCCCCCTAACAGGTGTCGGTGTCAATATTGTCAATTCATTCAAGCTCGGACAAAAACAACCAGACGGTTCTTTTACAATTAGTATTGAACTACCCGATACGCTAAGTGTCCCCGCTGCAAACACGCCTTATTATCTAAAACAATATTCGCCGTCATCTGGTTTATCCAATACGCCCGATTTATTCACATTAGTCGACTTGAAGGGCAAAGGCACTTATTATATCGTCCTCGGAACAGTATCTCAGTCATTATCTGTTCTAAATACTAAATTAACCACCAATTTAGTCACTGGCGCAATAAAGAGCGGTTTCAGTACTATCTGGCCAGGCACCAATACTATCGCCACACTGGCGGGTGGTGGTTATGCAGCAGCCCCTACAAACAACACGGGCGGCAATGCCTGGCCTCTACAGCCCACGGTGGCGTATGGTATGGACGGCGTAGGCACGAATGCCCCACCTGTATCACTAACAGGTGTCAATCTATACCCTACAGGCACAGCAAGCAGTCTAATTGCCTATCCCCCCACACAGATGGTGGTGTGTGTTGTTCCCCCTTAATAACATCACTTCTTTTAGAATGGATTTAACCATTATCGGTGCTTATGGAGGACTACTATCAGTCGCTCTCCATACTCTCCATGGACTTATATTAACAGCGAATCATTTCAGAATTCGCAGTAATTGTTGCGGATACAATGCAGTGGTGAGTTTAGATATTGAAACAACCACCCCGCCCGGCTACACTTCGCTTCTAACTGGAAAAGAAAAACATTCAGGTAAATAGATGTCGTTGCGCCCACTCTTAGATGGACAGGAGCCTTTTCCTCTTGGAAATAATGTCACGTGGGAATCAATCAAAGCTGGGAGCCTAGACTTACAATCTCTATTAATTGCCGGGTTGCCCGTAGGCGGCTCCGGCGTTGCTTCATTGAATGGACAACAGGCTGCGATTACATTAACATCCGCAAATGCCTCCGTAGGCATCACAACAACAACCGGCAATATAGACTTATCTATAGCAGGTGCAGCAGCAGGTGTCACGAGCGTGAATGCTGTTAATGGTGTCATGAGCTTAACATCTACAGATAACACTGTGACTATCACTCCCGATACAGTTGCTAAGACGATTAATCTAGCGAGTGGTGGAGTTAAAACACTTGTTAATGGCACATATACTACAGCTGTAAATAACGGGCTTGGTATATGGCAAGTAAATGCTGCACCCCCCGTTCTTAATGTTGCTGGAACGGGTATCGTCAGTGTGACATCTGCAGCAGGAACCTATACTGTAGCCTCTACCCCTACGAGTATTTCAGGCTCGGGCATAGCGACAGTGACTACCTCCGCCCCCCAAGTGTTTAATGTAGATGTCCCTGTGGGAGTGTCTTCATTAAACTCAGTGAATGGCATCGTAAATATGACATCTACCAACGCATCTATAACAATAACTCCCGATACAGTTGCTAAAACAATTGATTTAGCCGCTGTTTTTCCTATTATTCCTGTCACAAGTGTCACAGGCTCGGGTGCAGCTACCGTGACTCAGCCGACTCCTACTGTGTTTAATGTAGATGTTCCGGCACCTACCGTCACGAATATCACAGGTACGGGCATAGCTACAGTGACTCAACCGACTACTGGCGTATTTAATATAGATGTCGCTCCTGGCGGCACAACGATTAGCAATGGCACCAATACAGTGGCGAATAACCCCAGTCCAGGAAACTGGAGTATAGATGCTTCTATTCCGCTTACAGGCTCGGGCGCAGCCACTGTGACTACTCTCGGCACCGGCTATAATATTGATGTTCCGGCACCTACCGTGACAAATATAACTGGTACCGGTGTGGCGACTATAACAAGTGCTGGCGGTATTTATAATGTAGATGTTCCAGCGCCTTTTGTCCTGGGAGTCACAGGCTCCGGTATGGCTGTAGTGACAAGTGCAGCCGGTGTTTATAATGTAGGCGTGACACAATCAGTGACAAGTCTTCAAAATGGAACAAATACTGTAGTATCAAATCCTTCTGTGGGGTTATGGCAAGTGGATGCTGATACGCCTGTCACCGGCACAGGTGCAGCGACTGTGACATCCGTAGGCACGGGTTATAATGTAGATGTTCCTGTAGCTACTGTCACGAATATCCTTGGCGCAGGAATAGCATCAGTGACGAGCGCAGCAGGTGGTGTCTATACTGTAGATGTTCCAGCACCTACGCTCAACTCAATAAATTCTGTACAGGGCAATCCTCTAACAGGCGGTGATTTAGCTTTGCTGTCTCCTGATCATACTATTAATATAGATAACAGCACCCCTAACACAATTTATTTATCACTCACAGGTGTCACCGGCACCGGTGCAGCGACTGTGACTACATCACCAGCTGGTATTATTAATGTAGATGTTCCAGCACCTACCGTGACAAATATCACAGGCTCCGGTGTGGCAGTGGTGACGAACGCAGCGGGTGTTTATAATGTAAATGTTCCGACACCTATCACATGGTTGGCGGGTGGAGATTACTCAAATCCTAATATAACTGTTCCAGTTAATACAAATACACTTATATCTTTTCAAACTATAACTACTACTACCACAACAGGGAAATATCTTATTATGGCTCAATTTAATGCTACTGCAACGGCAGTGGGTAATATTTTTGCGACTATCGGGCGCTCTACTGCTTCCCCCACTGCTGCAAATACAACGAACTTAACTGATAGAGTATCTGCTCTAACCAATAATATATCAGGAAACGGCTTACACATGTGGGTAGAATCCAGTAGCACAACTGCTACCACAATAATCTGTCAAGTTATAGACACGCCTGGCGCTATTGGCACATATTATTACTCTGTATGGGTGCGAAATGCAGGCGGTATAGCTACTTTGACTACCGAATTAGGAAATCTCTCCGTGCTTAAAATCCTCCCGTAAAATATTTTGTTTTAATAGAATGTCACTCCGGCAACTTACAGACTCTGCGACTCCTTTCAGTCTCGGAGATAATGTCACTTGGGAAAACATCAGTGCAGGGAAGCTAAATATTAAGAATCTTTTTGTTAATAATGGATGGAGTGGGCAGTATGGAATTGGGAATTTTGTCGCTCTTGCTGGTTATGGTCGTGATAGCGCCAATAATCCTGTTCCCCGTCAGCCTGTTGAATTAACTAGGAATGGAGAAAGGAATTATGCCGGAACAAGTTTTTTAATCTCTGCAGTTGCTGGAATTCCATTGACTTTTAATATTTCAAACTTGACAACAAATGATAAAGGTGCATATTGGTTTGTAAAAAATGCATCTGGTTTCCCCACCTCACCTGCCCCTGCTGATTTAGCTCTTCAGTATATTAATCCTTCTACTGGACTACCTGTCCCAGTAGTGGGAGCCATAAATACACTCTATAAACCGATGGTGGGAGTAAATAGTTCTTTTCAGGTGCTACTTTACGATAATCCTATTGGGGGGGTGGGAAGCCTATCTCTGATATAAAAAAGAGATTTAGCTCCCTTTAATTTATTTAGTCGCTAGATACGCTATCCGCTACGCTACCGGCTACGCTACCGGCTACGCTACCCTCATCTTCATCCGCTACCGGCATAGTCTCCAATGCCAGCTCCAGTCGCCGAATACGCTCGGTGACTGGAGGTGTCATCATCTTAGCCCCCTTCGCTACTTCCAACTCCGTTTCTAGTGCAGTTTGAAAGTGGAGCCCCACCTTATTCGCCATTTCTAGCTGCGCCTCAAGTTCGGCGATCCGCTTCGCCGATTCGGCAGCCTTATTCGCCTTATTAACGCCCGGTGCTATTACGACGGCTTCGTTATGCCCCGTCCCCCGCTCGATACGGATACCCTTCTTAACGCCGGTTTCCGCCGATAGCCGAGCCTTTTCCGTATATTCCTTAATACGCTCATCAATCCATTCAATACGGAGCCGGCTTTCAACCTTTAGCGCCTTTGAATTGCTTTGGATATGGCGCAGGTATATCTTATGTCCCTCGCCAGCCTTATCCTTAGAGTTGCATATCTTGGCGCTACGAAGATAATCGCTCAGCCGTTCTTCGCCGCAACTATGGAACCCCTTAATAGCCGTCCACTCGGCTACTAGGCGCTCGTAGCCCTCGGGCTTTGCAGTAGGCTTAGGCGTAGAAATACGAAGTTCGGTAGTCATTTTATAAGCTGGGGGGACTAACTTAGTGGGGCGGCCGGCGGATTCAATTTTTAACCCGCCGCCGCAGGACGCTTATACTTATACTAGGGGGTAGTAGGAAATCCGCAGGACGCTTATACTTATACTAGGGGGTAGTAGGAAATCCGCAGGACGCTAGTATTTTTACTAGGAAATCCGCAGGAAGTTGCCCGAAAGTGCAATCAATTTTTATTTTTAAAGTAGGAATCGGCAGGACGCTTATACTTATACTAGCGTCCTGCCGATTTCCTAGTAAAAGTACTAGCGTCCTGCGGCGGCGGGGTAAAAATTGATTCCGCCGCCCCCCACCTAAACCTAGTCCCACCGGCTATAATGAATCATACTGAAGTATTGGAATCTATTAAGCGCCTTAATACCGAATGGAATCTATACTTGCGGAATCCTACTACGGAATACCTATCGGATTTATACGCCGATTTCGCTAAAAAGCATACTGCGCCCAGAGGCACCCCTCAATTTGATGCACTACTTCACTTTACTAAGAAAATGGGCGACTTTGAAATGGAGATTGTACTAACGGAGGATGCATTGGGATGCGCTAGTACATTACCCATTCTAGCCTATGTTCTTTATAATGCTGAGGACTATGATAAGCACATCCATCAAAAGCTACTGGATGGACTTGTTGCCTTTATTAGCGGAGAGGTTTCCTGGGATAAAACTCAAGATATCATGAGAAACCATAGTCGTCAATATATAAGAATGGTAAAAAATGTTATTCACTCTAAAATTGACTCTAAAATTGCAGCCGAAGATGAGAATCCCCTCAACCCCTAGAAAGGCTACGCCAAAGTAGCATTTTTACTATCCCAAGCTATTTTTAACCCATAGCGGTAAAAACGACGGGGAGTCGGTGGGACTCGTGGGACTCGTGGGACTCTTTGCACTCTTTTTGCCGACGGGGGACTCCGTGGGAGTCGGAGGCAATCAAATCCTGAGTCCCACGGAGCCATTTACATCATTTTATGACATCATCATGTCATGGACATCACATAATCATATATTTCATATGTGATAGGTGGGACTCGTGGGACTTTTCAGAGTTTTTTTCATTTTTTTTCAATTCTATATCAGCGCTTGGCAAAAAGGGTGCAAAAAGTCCCCCGAGTCCCCCGAGTCCCACGGATTAGCCGTCGTTTTTACTTCCCCGTCAGAGCAGATGAAATCCCCTTTGCGATATCCTGGTGGTAAGACGAGGGCAATCCCTATATTATCCAAAGCTATTAAACATTTCAAGGGAAAAACCATCCTTTCGCCATTCATGGGTGGAGGGAGCTTTGAGTTGTTTCTAGCCGATACTTATCAAATAAAGGCAAATGACTTATTCAAGCCCCTCTATATATTCTGGAAGGTTGTTAAGGAGCGTCCACAGGAGTTAGCAGCTGCAGTAGAGGTACATATGCCTATTTATAAGGAGTTATTCAAAGAGCTACAAGATACTATATTGGATATGACGGATGAATTAGAAATAGCAACCGCTTATTATATAGTGAATAGAAGTTCATTTAGCGGTGCTACATTCTGTGGGGGGTTTTCTTACACTCCACGGCTGAATGAAGCCTCTTTGAATAGACTCGCTAATATGGATTTAAGAAACATAACTTTCACGAATATGGACTGCTTGGCGTTTCTAGATGCTCATCCTCCGCATCCTGATGCCCTAGTGTATGCCGATCCGCCGTATTATATAGAATCGTATTTGTACGGTAGTGGTACATCTACTTTCAATCACGAGGCATTTGCTAAGAAGATACAGGAGCGTAGTGATTGGATACTCTGTTATAATGACTGTCCGCAAGTAAGGGCGCTCTATAAAGGCTGTAGAATAGAGAAAGTTGCATGGGCTTACGGCATGACGACTAAAAAATCATCTGAGGTGTTAATTTTTAAATAATTCCTAAGCATTTATGAGAATGGAAAAGGAGTTCCCTCGGCACTATCAAAAGAGTGTTGTGGATATCCTAGAGGCTATGAGTCTGGACAAAGGGGACTCTATGCGAGTGATAGGCTCTGCATCGGTTAGAAATATCCAGTTTGCTGGAGATTATGATGCGAATGAAACTATCCATGGTAGTCCGGCACAGATAGCTACAAAAATACAACAGGTTATCAAGCGTCTTAAGAAGATTCCCGGTATTGCTATCGGTGATATTAAAATGGGTGGGACGATAGAGAATCCAATACGATGGACTCCCGAGGACATCTTAAAGGGGGCAAAGGACGGCACTTCTTTGAAAGATGCAGTAGGCTCTGACGCTATGCGAAAAATAGATGTTATAGGGTTAGTAGACGGCAATAGATATACAGAGTTGTCCGTTGTGTATCAATACCCCGAAGAGGTTCTAGGAGGTGAGTCTTTCGTGAATGAGTTGAAAGCTGAAGTCAAAGCGAAATTGAAAGATAAAGATTACTGGAAAGGGCTGAAACGATACTATTCAATTCAGCGACTCCTAAACCACTCTAAAAACATCGAGCGGATGACACCTATCTTTAATGGCGACTTAGGACGATTATACTCTGTTATTAGTGATATAGAGATTATAGATTATTTATTAGAGCATAAACAGGGTGATACTGCACAAATCAAGGAGCAAATAGATGGGTTCAAATCCCGGCTAGCAAATATATGGACTCTACCAGAGTTCCTTCAGGCGGAACCCGGCTTCTATCGCACTATGGATAACGCTCTTCGTAGCATATCTTCCACTAAAAAAGCCAGACGCTTATTGAAGAGACTCTCCGGCCGACTTCGTGCTATCCTCCAAAGTGAATCTTTACCGCTCGTAAAGAAGTTTATTCCCAAAAATATGAGATAATTACCTGTTGTATAATCTACCTGTTTTACGCCCTTTTGGCATACTTTACAACGAAATGTATCTGTGAGTTCGGGAATACGAAATGAAAATCTACGGTAGAGGTATAATGCCTTGCTTTGCTTATGAGGCTGAAGATAAATCAAACGCCCCTATTGCTATGATAGTAGGAGGACATCTAGATAAGGAACTCTTATATATTCATGATAAGGAAGGTAAGAAAGATATAAAACTCCCCCCGGATTCTGCATTTGCTATCCTGCCATGCCCTAGAAAAGACAAGCGAGAGATATTCTATGTTGCAGGAGCCTCCGGTTCCGGCAAGTCTTATCAAGCGAGAGGCATCGCTGAGCGCTATAAGAAGCTATTCCCGGATCGGGAGATTTATTTGATTAGTAAGTTAGATAATGATGAAACACTAGATACTATGAAGACAGGTAAGCCACGGCGCATAAAAGTATCCACTTTAGAGTCGGATCCGATTACCGATATATCTTGTTTCAAGAGTTCTCTAGTCATTTTTGACGACTACGACACTTTCCCTGCACCTATGGATAAAATTATTCTACGACTGATTGATGATATAGCTACTATGGGACGGCATCATAATATATCTATGATGTGTCTGAGCCACTATTTAACGAATTATAAGAAAACCCGACTCCTATTGAATGAAGCTAGTCATTTTATAGTGTATCCTCAAGCCACTTCTTTCCACGCTCTAAAGCACTTACTGGGTTCCCATGTTGGTATGGATGCTGATGATGTTAAGAAGCTGAAGACGATGGGACGATGGGTGTGTATTCATAAGTGTTATCCGCAGTGGTTAGTAGGTGAGCATAATGCGAAAATATTAAATCAAGAGACAGAATAGAATGGAGCCGACAAACGCACAAGTTGAGTCTTTGATAAGGAACTACCAGTCCTTTTATCAAATCCCCAGTATAGCCAAAGTGAAGAGCAAGGCGGAAGTTATAGGGTATATATTGAAATATCTACGCCCGGATGATGGGCGGCTAGTTATGGCAGGTATTCAATGGAAAGATAGCCCTGGAAATCCTACAAACTCTCCTGCAACTCCCGGCGTAGAATACCCCGAGCCTACGGAGCAGGATGTAGTCCCTCTAACATCACTCAGTATGGATGAATTAAAAACTATTGTGAAGACTTATAATGATTACTATCAGATTGTTAAGAACTTCCGGGATGTCAATAAGGATGTCAAGATGACGGCTCTGCGAGCTAAGACAGATGTTATGCCGGGTGCAACAAAGAAGGAGGCTATATGGTACGATAAGCAGGCTCGTTTTGAGATTATTATAGGAAATGTACCTGAGAAAGCTCCGAGAAAGCTAGAAGCTCCTATTCCGAAAAAGCTAGAAGCCCCTGCCCCATTAGATTGGGAGGAGGAGGAATTCACTCCTGAGCAACTAGAGAAGTTCGCTGAGGGGGATGCTATGAGAAAGGAGCGTATTCGGTTAATCAAGGAGCGCAAGGCGGAGGAGGCGGAGGCGGAGGCGGATGCAAAGAAAGCGGAGGCTCGTGAAGCGGAGGCTCGTAGACTGAAAAAGGAGGCGGAAGATTTGAAACGGCAGCGATATAATGACGCTATAAAAAAGCGGAATGCCGAATGGGCGAAGGAGGCTGAAGAGAAATATAAGGCGGAGGCACCTGAGCGCCAGGCAAAGGCGGATTTGAAAAAGGATGCTGCCGAAGCGGGTAAGTATGCTATAGGGATATTTAGGGGGTGGCCGATTAATGAAATGAAATATACAATCTATACGCCGGATGAGCTTCACATTAAGATTAGGGATTTATATGAATTAGCGTCATTAGTTCGTCACGATGGTTCTCAGCGTCCTACGCCGAAAAATCGTTATTATAATAAGCCGAAACTCTATGGGGAGGATTTGAAAGCTATAAAAGCTGGAGAAACCGCTACAGATTTTAAAGCCTATATAGGCGCATTTTTGAGTAAAGCGCCCAAAAAGAAGGTGGGTAATGCAATTGTTAGCGCTATACCGAAACCGCAATTTCCGAAACCCGAGCGTCCATCTTGGCTATCCAGTATTACGGATTATGAAATATCTAAGGCTCAGGAGGAGGAGATGGGAAGTGTTCCGCCTGAAGAAGGTGAGGAAGGTTATATCCATCCACCTGATAAGAAGGTGTTATCAGAGGCGGCGAAATGGGAGAAAGATGCCGAAGAAGGTGTTCAGTCGTGGTTTGATTTACTAAAAGAATATGGTAAAGCAGTTCTAACACCTGAATGGTTCCAGACTTATATGGGTGTTGCATTTCCCGCTAAACGAGCGCCTAGCCCCCCTACCCGAGCGCCTAGCCCCCCTAAACGAGCGCCGAGCGCCCCTAAACGAGCGCCTAGCCCCCCAAATTCTAAGTTCAAAGTGGGTAATAAAATAACTATGTCGGATGATGTTTATCAAATAGTGCCGAGGGACTTCACGGTTCCTAATAAGGAATATGATTCCCTATATATGAAAAAGGAAGATGGTAAGGCTGCTCGGAAGTTTGAGGTTCTTAGATTTGGGGATGGCGATTTATATCTTGTAAAGGCTAAGAATTCGCAATTTGGCTATACGAAAGCGATATATGATGAGAATGTAGAGTCTGGTAATTCGCCTGAATGGAATCAAAAAGAAGATAAGCTCGGTAAGACATTTGCCGAGATGGTTGTATTAGAGCGTAATAAGGGGCGGGCTAGAAATGATAAAGTCGCTAATTACGACTCGGTTCTTAAACTTTAGCTGCACAGTTTAATAGCTTATAGCCGTGATTAGAGTCGCCCGATACATTTGAGTCGCCGACAAGTTCTTTGACTATCTTTAGGAATTTTCCACGGGCTACCATATTGGTGGACTTAATCCCAAAGTGTTCTGCCCATAGGATGGCGATGTCTTTGAAATCCAGCTCTTGCCCTTTGTATTTCTTATGGCATTCATAGCCATCCATAAACCATTTACGGTTCGGACATGCATTCGCTAATGCCTCGTCGGTATAGCGACGGATTGCGGCGGGTGCCGTAAGCTCGGGATTCTCCATATACTTCTTAGCCCCATCTAGCAACCATAGAAGAGTTCCTTCCCTATTCGCCCTGAGTGATGATATTAACTCAGGCTGTCTAATACCGAAGTTGCCCGATGCCTTTTCCTCATCGGATAGTTCATCCCATTCGCCAGGATATACAAACTTAACATTCATTTCCAGTACATTCGTCCGCCGACGCTGCCCCTTATCTTGGGGCATCTTAGGCATTTCATTACAGATAAACACCACCTTCGCCGTGAAGGCTTCCTCCTTTTTACCCTTGAACTTAGCTTCTGCAGCTATTACGCCATTACCCGTCACACGCTTGAGGGCATTGATATTGATTTCCTTAATGCCCGATCCGGTATTACCAGACTCCGAGCATAATGCTAGGCGCTTACCGAATGAGTAATAGATGTCGTCATTGTTGCCGCCGGTTTTTGTTAGTGCATCCTCGCCGAGGGATGTTGCGAATTGTCCGCCTAGGATATCCTGTTGTAGGATTTCCTCAAACAGGGTAGTCTTTCCATTACCCGCTGATGAGCCGAATACGATGAGGAAGTCCTGCCGAGTTAGATAGCCGGTTATCATGTAGCCGAGCCAATACTGGACGAAGTCAATCACTTCTTGATTACCCTTGAACCATACTTTCATAGCCTTCTTAATGTTTTCCTGCGATGCACTAGGATTATAGGCTAGTTTATCCAATCGCTTAGATAAATAGTGGGTTCGGCTATATTCTTCCAGCTTACCCTCCTTAAAGTTCCATACGCCGTTTGCTAACGGTAGATAATTAGGATTCTTATCTAAGTCAAAGGCATCAATATTGCGGTAGGATACTGCAGGATTGAGTGCGTCCCTCATACACTTCATAATGGATTCCGCCATCCCGTCATTGAACTTGCGTTGAAGAGATAACAACTCTTTGTCCTTCTTCGCTTCGGGGGAATCATCCGCCCCTTTAAAAGATGCCCGTATCTTTTTGACTACCTGGGGCATGATAGTCATAAATAGGGATGTGATGTTATCTTCGCATACGGGTTTCCATAGTTGTTTATGTTCTACCCATAGCCAGAATAGTTGTTCGTCGGCATTGTAGACGCAAGAGCCGGCTAATTCGGTGCAGAATATGTCGGAATGCCCTTTGTTGCCTTCAAATAGGAGATACTGATAGTTATCTTTGAAACAGTTATGGTGTTTCTCAGGGGAGCATTGCTTCGCCCAATAACTTAATGAGCCGAAGCCGATGGCTCCGCCGACAGCCTTTTCGTACAGCTCCGTGGTGGCTTGGACAGCCTTAGCATTGTTATGCCTGGGCGATTTCTTAGCGATTTCAATAGCTAATTCACGCCCTGCAGATTTGCCGCCCGATATGTTTTTGAGGCAATATACTAAATCTCGCCAGTTTGTATATTTGTCTAGCCATTCGGGCGTTAGGCAATTACATAGCGATGTGATGAGCCGAAGCTCATCGCTTGAAACCTTTAGTGGTGTAGTGCTTCGTGGGGCTAGCGGGGGAGTCGGGGGACTCGGGGGGATATTTCCAGCGGTTGGCGGGGCTACCTTTTTAGGAAGTTGAGCCATAATACGGCGCTCGTTGAAAGTCGATACTAAGTATGAGGGTAGCAACCCTGCATCGGCTATAGATTCGCCTTTTAGAAAGCTATACTCGTATTTCTTCTTTTGAAACTGGAAAGCGGATCCAGGCAGCAATACCCCGCCGCCGGTGGCGATGATGTCTAGCTTACCATGTGTTTCGTAGCTAACACCGTCAATAGTGATGTCATCAATATTGAGTTCCTTAGTCCAATTCATTCCCTCTGGTATCTTGTAGTAAAGATGTTGTCCTCCGGAAGCGGTGCGGACTATGCAACTACAATCTGCCCAAATGCGCTCGTAGAAGTCGCAAAATACAATCTCTACCTTTTCATCGCCGTTGATATCAAAGTCAATGACTAGATATCCTGAACCTGATGGCTTTGCGCCACATCGGAACATATAGCAAGAGTCCATCTCCCTTATAGCGGATGCATCCCATCCGCCAGGGCGTGTCTTAATAGGGACGGTAGATAATGCGCCTTTGGATACTCGGTTTTTAGTTTCATCAAAGAATGGACTACAAGATGCCGAATAGCATAGGATACCGTTATCTTCGCAAAATCTTACTATAGGAGGATGCATCGCCGGGACTAAAATACAATACCCCAAAACCCGGCTCAATTTTTAGGGCGAAGGGGGGGGTATTCGCAGGAAGTGGTTGGGTGCGGCAGCAACCACATGCTATTTTTTAATAGACATGATATATGTCGGGGAACTTCATCCTGCCGCCACCCCGCCCCCACTTTAAAAATTGAGGGGCGGAATCCCGGTAGGGGTAGTTAGTCCCAGAATGGTTAAGGTTGTATTTTGCGGAATGCCTGCATGTGTATCAAAGGATATGTGGTATGATGTCAATAAGGAAAATATAGATAATAAGCTACTCGTCGTTAAGCTACAAAATGATGTTGCTAAGCTACAAGAACGAAAGAAAAAGCTGGCGGCCTATATCAAGGACTTACAGGCTGCATTACTAGATGCTGAGTCTATTATTAGTAAATACGAAAAGGAAGCGAATGGTGATGCGACTGATGAAGAGGAGGAGAAGGAGGAAGTTAAGGAGGAAGTTAAAGAGGAAGTTAAGTTCTTCACAAAATATGCGGTATGAAGTCAATAAGGAAGAACCGCATAAAGTAGATGCCGAGAATCAATCCGCCCGTGATGATAGCATGCCTAAGTAAATTACATTCTAATATAACGGAAGTATGGGCGGAATGCAAGAATAATGAACTATGCGATATCTTAAGAGAACAAATAGATTATATTGAAACTATAATGAAAACAATAGAAAAAGCAGGTTTAATAGAACCCGAGTAGTTTTTTAGTGCAGTAGGATTTCTCGGAGTTGTAATTCACCTTCGGCGCTTATTAAAACTTAAAACTAATAAGCGTCCTGCCGCCGCAAAAAAAATTGATTCCGCCGCCCCTTTAAAATAAAAGTCCCACCGGTAATATGAAGTGCTATTGCTGTAAGGAAAACCAGAGCGGCGAGGAGGAGTTTGAGTGTCCTCAATGCGAACGAACTCTTTACGGAACCTGCGCTAGTGACTGCAAGGTACTCTATGTATGTAAGGGTGGCTATTGCGAGGGCGGTTGCAAAGATGATAATTGTAAGCAGATGGATATCTGTAAGGAATGCGAACACAATAACAACATAGATTATAAGGATAATGAGGCTACCGAAACAATAGAGTGGCTGGAGAAGGAGAATAGCCGCCTACATTGGCAGGCATATGCTACTAAGAAGTTTGCCGAGATGGTTATTGCGCTTGCCGTGCCTAATATGACACCTAAGCAACTAGAAGAGCTAAAAGAATTAACTATGAAGCACCATGAGGTATGCAGAAATACCGGCAGCCGGTAAAAAGTAAGAAAAGTCCCACGAGTCCCCCGACTCCCCCCGACTTTTTTACTTACATGTAAAGATAATACCCCTTTTGATGTATTTACATGTAAAGATAATCCCCTTTTTGATGTATATACAAGTAAAATAACCGGTTATTTTACTTGTATTTAACCCCTTTTGAGGTTTTTCTTTACCTGTAAGTAAAAATCTCTTGTAATTGCGGACATTACCAGTAAAG
>Ga0114962_10000823_pt1 | contig 27046 bp, 15 predicted proteins | sample C_130820_MF_Meta_FD_87017 | JGI IMG/M metagenome (GOLD analysis project Ga0114962, IMG submission 87017) | Freshwater microbial communities from Lake Croche, Canada to study carbon cycling - C_130820_MF_MetaG | ecosystem: Environmental > Aquatic > Freshwater > Lake | place: Lake Croche, Canada...
CATGTGTAATAAACATAAAAGCACCTTTACCAGTTTCAGTTGATTTTGCTAATTTTGATATGCAATTGCTCTCAGCATGAATAACTTCTGGTTTAGTTTTAAGATATGAATTACCAGTTTGAATTGTATCCATTTCGTCTTCGCAGACATTATCCCACCCAATCGGAGTTCCATTCCACGAAGTAAGCATAACCCCGGTTTCAGTAACAATTACTGCTCCAACTTTTAATTTTATCGCATGTGATAAGTTTGCAGATTCGTATGCAATATTCATATAGTATTGTTTGAATTTAAGTTTCATAAGTAATCACCTGAGGTAAAGATAATTGTGAAATAATAGTGTAGTCATTATTTCACATCCTTAAAAAGTTCGTCAACGGGTTTAACTGCATCCTTCCATAATTTGTAAATTACAATTGGATCAATGATTAATAAAATAAACCAACCTAGTGTAAATTCCCACCATTCGTTTGATGACATGTAGTACGGTAGTACAAAAATAAACTGTAGTAGAAAGAATAATAATACAGCCAACACTTTGAAATAAATTAACAACATAGTTGCTCCTTAGTAATTAAATAAAAACATATTATACTATATTAAATGTAATAGTGCAAGTTTACAGATTGCCTAATCGTATTAATGTAGCAGATAAGTTAATCTCTGAATCACTCATTAACGTATGATCAACTAACCCTTGTTTAATGATAAGAATTGCTTTCTTTTGCTTTGCATCGTCACCAAACAACTCTACATTATCATAAAGCCATCTAAAGATCTCTTCCATTTCTTCCGGCCGTGCTTGCGAACAAAGAAGTTTGCGAGCATCGTCAATCTTACCTGCTTTAAATAATTCAACCATTGTTAGTCGGTAGTCTGCTAACCCAGTGTCGCCCGATGTTGCTACACGTAACGCACCTGATATACTATTCATTTGAACAGTGTTGATACATTTTCGCAAATCTGGATAAGTTGCTTTAACATATGTATCTAATGTGTCTAAATCAAATTCAATGTTTTCAGACATTAAAATTGTAGCAACTCTTGCAGTAAATTCTACACTATCAACTTTTTCAATATGAAATCCTTGACATCTAGAATGAATTGCAGGAATAATTTTATGCGGATAGTTACACGTTAAAATAAATCTTGCAAAATCTGAATACTCTTCCATAATTCCACGTAAACTAGCTTGTGCATCTTTTGTTAAATAGTCAGCTTCGTCAAGTAACACTACTTTAAATGGGCCAAACGGTATCATTTGGCAAAAATTAGTAATACGGTCACGCATTGCATCAATACCGCGTTCTCTTGATGCGTTGATTTGCAAAATATCTAAGTCTTCTATATCTAATTCTTTTAGTAAAATTTTTGCAAGTGTTGTTTTACCTACTCCGGCACCGCCGCTAAACAATAAATGTGGAATACTTTGATCTGCAATCCAGCTTTGAATTTGACTTTGCTGATTGCTGTCTTTAAATACATATCCGTCAATCGTTGACGGACGATAAGATTCTACCCATAATGATTTTGTTGCCATTTTAATGCCTTTAGTTTAGTTTAAAATTATATTATAGAGTAAAAGACACGATATGTCAAGTATCGTGTCTTTCAAAGATTAGTACATTGGTTGACTAAAGTCAAACTCTTGTACAGTTGATGCGTTTGATGCGCCTAAATTGATATCACTAGGCAAATGATCTGAAACTGCTAAAATTGCTTTAGTTTCTACACGTCTAACAGTAACGATTTCTTTAGTAGACGGGTTTTCAACTTTAACTCCACGAGTCCACCGACCGTGTTCTATTAAAATCCAATCACCAATTTTTACATCGTGTTGTTCTGGACCAATGTTGTATACTTTGCCCCAACGTGGTTTAATACCTTCAGTAGTTCCGTCGTCACTGCGAACAATAATACCACCTGCAGATTTTTGTTCTTCAAAGTTCATCTCAGTAACTAGTACATTATCGTGTATAGTGTCTAATATGCTAGTGATCATTATTTACCTTTATGTTTTTCTAATGTAATGTCTTTTAATGCATCTTGTACAACTGCTTCTTGAATAACAGGTGCAGGTGTTTGTACACGAGGTGCAGGTTGACGCGGTGCTGTTTTTTGTACAGGAATGTGTGTACCTGATGATTGCTGTACTGGCACACCACTAGGCGATGCAAATTCTTTACGAATAATTTCACCACCTGGACCTAATTCGTCACCGCGTGCATTAATTTTAACATTACTTACTGCTAAGGTAAGTTCATTTTGGTTAGCTAATCGTTGCATATCGACTACTTTGCCTTTAGCTGTTTTATGGATTATTGTCATGTTATTCTCCTTGAATATATGTGTTACTTATCTTAAAAATTCATGCCAGTTTAACTTATATTTAATGCTATTAATTTTGTGAACATCTAACAAATATAATGTAAAACTAGCAACACTTGATCCTCGACCAACTCCCCACACTATATTATTTGTTTTACAAGTGTCTATAAAAAACTTCAACCATTGTAATAATCTATACATATTGCGGTTTTTAAATTCAGTTAGTTCTTCTGTTACTCGAATGTGTTCTTCTGAGGTAGTACATTTAGCAAAACAATATTCTTCTACATTAAAGTTGTAATATTCAGCAGGCATAAACCAGTGTGATTGTAACGCTGCATCGTAGTCTTCAATTGAAGCGTTTTGCAATGACGGATCTAAAGATTTAAATTGTGTTTCTGTAAGTTTAGAAAATTCTAAAATTTCAGAACTAAGATCGGTCATTAGTTCGGATAATGGTATTTGATGCCCAGTATATAGGGCATCAAATAAGTCTGATTCGTTAAAAATGGGGTTACTAAATTTGTCTAATCTCATACATGTATTTTAACTTACATTTATGAGTTTGTCAAGTCCTTTATTTCTTGTTTCTACCGCATTCTGCCATTCTGTACGTTGTCGTGTTGCTAATTCTTCTTTGTATACATCAAGTATACTTGAAATTTGATTTTGAACACCATAATTAGAAGTCATAAAATATTTCTTTGTTAAATCATTAATTTTAGCTTCAATATCGGCATTTTTAAGGGTGACTAGATCAGGAACTAATGGATGCATATATTAACCTATCATGTTAAATTCGCCAACATATTTTACAAATAGTGAGTCACCGCCGTTATAACTCCAAACATCAATGACAAATTCGCTATTACCTGTAACATGTGGTAATATAAAGTCTGCTTCTTTGTAAACGGCCGCGTTGTTTGTGCCGCCAATACTTAATACATCGGATACAGTTCTTAACGGTGCTTCAGCATCTGGTAGAAATTTTAAGTGTATTCTAACACTTGCGTATTGCCCGGCTGCCGGCCATCCAGTTACTATAATTGCTGTATCTAAGTTTACTAAAAACTTATGCAAATTTCCAGTAGTTAAGTCTACTGTAATTGAAGAGCCAGATACTATTGAAGAAGTGCGGGCAATGCTATAGAACTTCTTATAAGTACCATTGATGATTTTACTAGCTCCTAAATCATTTTCAACAACGCCATGAGGTGTATTCATAGCCGATGTTAATACTGCTCTGTTGCTAATATTTTGAATTTCATTCCCAGCTACGATTAATGCAGCTTTAATCGCAGTAAAGTTAGTACGAAACCCGTCGGTGTTGTTATCAAGACCTGCAACTGGATAGTTTTCATTAATTGCAGTTGTTGATATTGTGCTGGTATATGTCATAGTATTTCCTTGTTATTATTGAATATGATATATTTATCAGTATTTGATCCTTCAACTGAATCAATTATGAATCTATCAACACTATAATCAATTAATTTAAAATCAAACCCACTGTATTTAATTTTTAGCAAAATACTATCGGCTTGTCCTACTTTACAAAAACATATAGGAACGGCTGCAGTATATCCTAACTCTTTTCGGCTATCAGGTTGCACCGATTGCATCCATAACGGGAGGAAATTATGTTTTGGAGGATTTATTTTTTCAAATTCAGCTCGCCAACTTGCTATGTTGTTTAACTTAGGCGTAGGCAAACCAATAGGATCAATTATTTCTAAATACACAACTTCGTACACTATAGTATGAGTTCCGGGTAAAATACCATATGCTTTACGAATATTACCAGTGCGGAATCGCTTGGTTGTAAAATTTAAATGACTTTTATATGTGCTAAGTGTAGTAGTTTTAATACCTTCAAACACTAGCATTGATAAATCAGATTGTACACCAAATGACGGGTCATACGGCCTGTATATTTCATCACCAGTGAATACTGACGATTTAATAAACGAATTCCACAGATTGCGATGCGGTGGTGTTAAGAACGGTTTAACTCTAATATTACTATACTTTATAGTATTAGGTGTTTTAACTAATACGTTAAATGTTTTAATGTTTTCGCTGTATACTGCTTGATCGTTTGCAGTAACTGTAAATGTAAAGTTGCGATCAAAGGTAGTTGCATAGTTATCAAAGGTAGTATTATCTATCAAATCAAATGATGTTAACCCTAATGTTGTGTTAGTTTGATCAAAGGTAGTGTTGTCTGTAAATATTTCTTTACCTTCTTTTATAACATTGCCTAATATGTCTAATTGATCATAACTAAAACTAGTACACGATGCAAATTGCGAAACTTTTCCAATAATTTCACCATCGGGCATTAGTGTTAACCCAGGAGGCAATGTACCTGATGTAAGAGTATGGACAACTTCTGAATTTTGAAATACGCTTAATGCACGAACTAATAATGTTGAATTATATCCGGCATTAATTGACCCTAAATTAGAGGTAGTAACCCATGATAACACACTGTCAATCTCGCCAATTAGTTTAAGGGTAAATGTTCTTGATGCACTAGCAGTTTCGTATTTGTCTTCGTCACTGTGTCTAGTTGCTGTAATCGTAAATCTGTAAATTATAGTAACTGCAGGTTGCTCTGGAACACGACCGTATACTTCGCCCGTTCTTTCGTCAAACATCATACCTGGTGGTAATCCGTATACACCCCAATATAAGTTAGTAAAGCTAGCAGATGATGTATGAGGTACTAAACATATATAAGTTAGATTTGCGTTTTCATATATTAAATCATTAAGTTTGTAAGCAGTTAATGGTTGCCATGCAGTTGTTGTTGATTCAAGTGTGTAATAAATTAATCCTGTATCGTATACATCTAATACTAATGTAACATAATTATTAGCACGATACAGTCCTAAATACGAGGGTGTAATCCATATTGGACGTTGTAAATAACTAACATCTGCGGTGTATAGTCCAATATCGGATGAGATAGGCGCATCTGAATCTGCTCTAAAATAATCTTGATTTATTACAGCAATTTTAAAACGATGACTTGGCGGATGAGATGATTGACTGTCAGTAACAAACACTTCAAATTCGTATGTTCTGTTAATTGAGGTCGGTGTTAGTGTTGCAATATATGCATACAATCCACGGTCGTAATCATACCCGTCGTATCCAAGTTGTGATTGCACATTTGCAAAATCATATGATCCTATATCATAATAACCGTTATCGTATTGCCCGGTACCATCTTGAGGTGTAACTGAAGTTACTGATTGCAATACACCGTAGATTACACCTGATTTTGTAAGAGTTAATCCCGGAGGCAGCGATCCATAACGATCTTCCATATAATACGATAGTTCTTGTCCAGTAATCGTATCTGCATCAATTGCTACTAATTGATAGTTTATAAATGTATTGTCAATTACATATAACTGATGACTAGGGCTAACATCAAGCAATCCCTCTGGAGTAATAAATTCTGGTTCATCAGATCCAACAATATTAATAGAAAATGTTCTATCGGAAATTTCACCATTCTTACTAGCTCGTATACAAAATGTAAATGTTGTCTCGCGTGCTACTTCGTAAGGTGTACCTACAATATAAAAATCTTGAATTCGTAACCCCGGAGGCAATTGTCCGGAAATAACTGTATATGTAACTGCGTAATCTATTTCGCACGGAAGTTGCTGATTTAATTCAGTGCCTTCGTCATGATCTATAAGATGACCAGAGTTTTGTGTCCAAACATTAAGTGTCATAAATATTCTCGTTTTGTGTATTTATCGTTTATTTTTCGTTCTGCTGTGCTATGAATTACAAGATAAATACTAATAAAAAGGATTCTATGAAATACAACACCGGAAATAATAGTCCAAATTACACGTCTACTATAAATGTAGCTACACACCGGCGTAGGCTATATGCTAGTTTAGTAATAGTACTTACAATCGTTGGTATAATTAGTAGTTGGGTATATATTGACAGGGTTAACCTTAGTATTACGTGGTGGGGTATTATTTCGATCAGTTTAATAATTGGTCTAAACTGGATGTATTGGACAATAAGTGAATTAGATAAAATAATTAGATCTATAGATAATGAATATTATCTATTAAATGAAATATCAACAGACCTTGCACATGTAAAAATTATAATAAATTGTAAAAAAACAGCTGGCAACATATGCAACGATTGTCCAGCAGTAGATAGTTGTGATAATATGAAGAAGTAGGTTGACTTCTTGAAGCAATGATTATATAATATAGCTTTTTAATAGACAGGCAATTATATGAAATGGGAGATTAATCTCCCATTTATTTAAGGTATGCATTTTGAGATTTCAATTATTTCCCAACCTAATATTGTTCTTTTAGTTTTAGATAAATAAAGAGAATTATCTTTTGAATTTGTAATCCTAACAACACCTTTGTTTATCCACTGTCGTACTGTGTCATAAGTTAAATTTTGTTCTTTACAAAACTTTTTCAATCCTCCGCAAATTATAAATTCTTCGTTTGATGAGGTTACAATTTTATAAGTTTTTGCTGATGGATTATTTAAACCAGAAAATTTTGTAGAATGTAAATTTCTTCTAGTTATTCCTTTTTCACCAGTCCATTGTTTTTCTTTAATAGTTTTTGAAAGTTGTTCTTTTTGTTGATTGGTATATAAGTACGATCCGCCCATACGACCGTCTTCGACTTTAAGATTTGCCCATGATTTTGATTCTACAATATTCATTTTTCTGAAAATTCTAATGCAAATCTAGTACAATCGTCTATTGAAGTGAACAGTTCTGTCCATAACGTTACAACATGTTGTTTGCCGTGTTTATTAATGTGTCTAGTCCAGACAACTCCTGAACCGTAATATGATGTTGGGTCGTTAACTGTTGTTTTTCCAAAATAGAGTTTTCCAGTTATAGAGTGCTGTTTAATATAGAGCCATGTTGGTTTAAAATTAGTAAATGATGAAGTATTATAAATACTCATGCTGATGTCCTCCCAGACGTTAGAGTAGTTAGGAATCCCTATTCCGTGAACTACCTTTCTATTTATTATCTGATTGACAAAATTTTCTAAATAATGTATAATATGTTTTTAATTTAACAATAGGAATTTATATATGAAGTGGGAAATAGACAAAACATTTTCGTGGGAAGGCGGACACAGAGTATGGGCACAAAAGTTAAATCATTCTAATCTAAGTATTACAACCGACTGTGCTTGCAAAATGCTCCATGGCCATTCATACGAAATTAAAGTATTTTTAGGTTCTGACAGTTTAGATCATTCAGAAATGGTTACGGACTTTAAGAATTTAAACTTTATGAAACAATTTGTAGATGATGTGCTAGATCATAAGTTTATGATTGATATTAATGATCCAAACTTTAAGTTAATTACAGGTAACGAATGGAGAAATTCAACAACAGACGAACACCCATTTGCAAACTTTACTAACTTAGGAAGTTACAACTGGGTTGGATTAACTGAAGGTGAGCAGTTACATTATAATAGTTTTGTACTAGTAGATTTTGTACCAACTAGTGAAAACATCTGTAAGTATTTGTTTGAATATGCACAATCACGCATAGGTGATGTAGCAAAGGTTACTGCAGTTGAGCTGTGGGAAACTCGCAAAAGCCACTGTAGATATACTGGATAAGAAAAAAGGCAGCTTAGGCTGCCTTTTTTATTGATTACATAAATTCTTCTTTATACTGGTCAAACAGTTCAAATGATGCTAGGTTCTTAGCTTTAGATTCCGCCATCATGTTACCCCATTCTAAATGTGTTAGTGCCCATGTTTAATTCTTTAACATTTTCAAACCCGGTTTTAGTTCTGTCAACATACTTGCAAGCAAAGCCAATTTTTTTCACAGTAGCACCTCTTAGTTATATAAAGCATTATAATAACATAGTCGTGCAAAGTTTACAATGTTATACTTTGTCTTTCTTAGGACGACCTTTTTTCTTAGCTGGTGCAGGTTGTACAAATTGAACAATATTTGCAGGTTCGGCTTTTGCTACAGTTTTTTTAGCAGCTGGTTTTTTAGCAGCTGGTTTTTTAGCAGCAGGCTTAACTCCTTTGGCTACTGCAGTAACTACGTGTACTGGTGTAACTTCTTTTGCTTTTGGTTTACGTGTTTTTGGTTTTACATCTGCAACTGCAACTTCGGTAATAACAACAGCTTCGTTAATATCAGTATGTACTAATATAGTTTCTGCATCTGTTTTTGTAGTTGCAGGTTTTGGTCTAAAAAATCTTTTAATAAATTCAAACATAATATCTCCTTTTTCATATTTATAAATGCCCTAATGTCTTTAGACTACTAACTGGCATATCCCATAAATTTCGTTGTTCAACACCTTTTGATTGAGCAAATTTCTTTGCATTGCATTTGCTGCACACATGGTATACTTCATTAGATAGCCGAGTAGGATCCATTGATCCTTTATTGCGATTAAATAATTGTCCGCAATTGTCGCACCTTAATGTAATAATAGTTTTACGCCTAACATACGAATGTTCAATTCCTAATTTACTAGTGCGTGTAAATGTTGTAGTTATATACTCTGTAGAAATGATCATACTGTATTTACATTAAGATTATAGAATTTTTTTGATAAATATTATAAAACATTATGTTCACAAGAAAGGGGTGTAACTTAACATGACAAAACAGATAATTGAAATTGGCACACAAGGTAACGACGGAACCGGTGACAGCATACGCGAATCATTTCGTAAGGTTAATGAAAACTTTAACGATCTTTATGCAAGTTTTGGTATAGAAGGTAAATTAAAGTTCAAAGATTTGCAAGACGGGTGCGAATATAGTAATGGCGGTGTAATTATTGGTACTAATAACCCACTAACTGGCAGTACAACACTAACTGCAAAAACATTAGTAGCTACCGCTGGTGGAGGCATTACGATTACTGCAACTGCTACTGAAATAGGATTTTCGTTAGAAGGTAATGCAAAATTAGTCAATGATCAAACACCAACGTTAGGAGCACCTCTTGATGCAGGTGGGTTTAGTATTGGTCGTTTACGAGATCCTAGCATAGCTGCAGTAAATTACTTTAATTTAATATACGGCAACAGTAATCCGGAGATCACAATTGATGATCTAGCAGTAAATGTAAGATATGCAAATAAAAATTACGTAAGAATGACAGCAGACGGAACAATTGGTATACTTGATGAAAATGGCACAGTAGTGCCTGCAACAATTAAATCAGGGCCTGAACCAACTGTGCCTGACACCACAAGTGTGTATTATGATCCTTTATTAACTGGTAATTATTTGTCAAATGAAGTAGTTCCTCGTAAAGGTGTAGTATATCGCGGTGGCGACACCATGCAAGGACCGTTATACCTTAGTGATCACCCAGGTGCATTAGCCGGAACTGTTGGTGCAACGGGTAAAGAAGACCTACAGGCAGCAACTGCGTTCTATGTAGACAACAAAACCTTTTCAAGTACCGTCAATTTATATGTAGCAACTAGCGGTGACGACTTACAATTAAAAACACCAAAAGGAAAAGAAGGTAGATTTTGGAATTATGCATTTAGTTCAATTAACTCAACCTTATTATATGCAGATTCGTTAATAACAGCTGCAAGTCAAGAGCCAGGACCATATAAACAGCGTATATCATACACTATTGGACCAAATACATCATTTTCAACTATTAAACGTGTATCGTTAACTGCTGGTAATACTGCAGTTGCTGGAAATGCGGGCTATATTGCTGCATTTAACTTATTGCAAGCAAACAAGTCGTTTATTCAAGCAGAAACAGTTGCGTATATCAATAAAAAATATGTTAATAAGTATGAATTTGTGCCAACTGCAACCACTCCCTCACTTAGCGATTTAATAACTTCATTAATTGAAGATGTTAAAACTGATATTTTACTTGGTACACCAGCAGATGACGTAACATCACCGTCAGGTGTTCCTGGTACTAATTATAATTCGTACTGGAATGCAGTTTCATACATAAAAAATAACCCAACGTCTAAAGGATTGATTCAATGGGCGGCTGCGATTGACTTTGTAAAAGATCAATTTATTGATCTCTCATATGATTCTAATAAGTTATCAACATATACTGATCAACTAGTTACTGCATTATCATATGATTTAATTTTTAAGTCAAATTATCTAAGTATTCAGACAGGTATTGCATTTAAAAATGCAGAAACTAATATCACTGCATCGCAATTGTCTGCAATGCTTTCAATTAATCCATATACTATATCATCTGCAGAAGGAACAGCATCATCTGTTACGTTGTATTTTGCAACTCAAACAACTAATGTATATCCTGTTGGTTCTTGGATATTAATTGATGCAAAATTTAAACCTTCTAATATAACTAATAGTGAAATTATTATAACATCAACGCGTACTCCGGTGGGCGGAACTGCAATATTAAATCCTTTTCAAATAACTGCATCATCAACATCGTATGTTACATTTAATGTTGATATACTTCGAGCACCGTTTAACGTTGACACTTATGAAGTAGTAGGTGTTACTGGCACTAATACTGTTGGTACATTTGATCGTAGAAATTTAATTAATCAACTATTATTAGTACCACTAGTAACTAGCACACCTAATGCATCTTCATTAATTACCTCAAATGCAGCAACTATTCGTCAAATTGCAACAACCTCTGTAATACCGTCAGTTGTTATGCCTAAACCAATTAACCCTACAGCATTAAGCGTGTCGTATAATGCAATTGGTAGAGTAAGTGCAAATGAATTATTATTAACAAACATTCCATTTATTCAAGCAGAAGTAATTGCTTACCTAAGTGCTAACTTCTCAGATGTTGTGTATGATAGGGATTTATGTTTGCGTGATGTAAAATATATTGTTTGGAGTTTAGCGTATGATATTTTGTATACCGGTAACAGTCAAAGTGCGTATATAGGTAAACAATGTTGGAATGGGGAAATTAGTTATTTTAATACCACAGTAATAACAACAGATTCTCAAAAATCTGCATGTATCAAAGCTATTAATTATATTGGACAATTAGCAGTGTTGATTGTTGATAATGTATCATATGAAGGGCACTATCAGCAATCAGTTAGACAGTATAAAAACGACACGTTAGAAAATGGCGGCGGAACTGCAATCATTACTGATATTAATACAAATATTTCATTGATTAACTCAATTATAACGCTTAAAACAAATTATCCAGCATCACCTACTTTTCCAGTTGCATTATCAGGTGATCCAGCGTTATACACAATATATACAAATTTAACCAATGCAAAAATAAATTTTACAAACAGTTTATTAGATACATCGACTGTAAAATTTATGAATATGTTCTATCCGGTAATTACTAGTACAGCATACATTAACAAGATCTCTGCACTGTTTACGTTTATCAAAACTACTATTGTAAAAGGTACACATCCTACCGAGTTTCCAACATATCCTAATATACCAGTACAAGTAAATGCAAATGTGTTAAGAGGATTAGTATCTGTTAATATTACCAATACAATGGTGTCAACAGCTAGAACTAATTTAACAGCTGCTATGACTACAATATGTGCAGATGTTCATACATATATGGGAGCTAGTCATTCTAGCGTATCATACGATAATACCACGTTAACCCTTGATGTACGAAATACAATCCTTGCTGCATTATTTGATGCAACATATGGCGGAAATACTGCATCTGTAAAAGCAGGAAAATTGTTTACACCAATTGGCACAGTTACTACTTCTATTTTTGAAAAAATAGCAGATCTTGTTTCTACAAAATTAACAGTAACTAATCCAATTGCAGGTGATAGTGGTAATAATACTGCATGGCTAATTGCAACTAAAATTTCCGATGGACGTGCTAAATTTAATGCGCCACTAGTTAATAATACCTCAAATATTCCTGACATTTATAACACAGTGTTGTATACAACGTATGCAGTGCCTGTATACGATGTAATAGCAGCTACTTCAACAGTAGTTAACAATAACACTATTGCATATATTAAAACTACGTTTTCTGGAGGATTTGCGTATGACGAATCGTCATACTATCGTGATTTAGGATTAGTTGTTGATGCAATGTCAATTGATTTACTTACTGGTGATAATTGGCAATCTCTCAATATTGGTAATAATTTTTATAAAGCGTTACGTGCCGAAACACAACTTGATAAATCACGTGACGGTATTCAATTTGCTAGAGATCTTGGATTACAGGTTTTAAGAAAGGAATCTGCAACAAGATATCAGTCTATTGAGCAGATTACTAGTTTTAGTTCAGGTGCTATATTAGCGTCGGATGCATTAAGAGTAACTAGTAATTACCTGTTACCGGTGTCGGAGAATGCAAAAACTGCATTTACTAATAATATGAATACGGTGTTAGGTATTATCGATAATGGTGTATCGCCACTACCGTTAGTTGGGTCAGATGCAATATGGCATGTAGTTATTGATAATGGTAGTAAGGGGAATGTTGATCAAGGTGATCCTCTTAACAATGATATTTTTCCTGCTAAAGTTATTGTAGGCGTTGGGCAGTCAGCAATCAATCTTGACGCATCATTTGCACAAGGTGCTATTATAAAATATGTTCTAGGGGAAGATACGTCTGGGTATAATATTGCAAATACTGATACTATTCAAGTACGATTAACTAAACCTGGGTTCTTTACATTAGGCGAAGAAATAGAATTTGGCGAAACTGTACGTGATCTACAAATTACTGTATTTGTAGAAAGCGGAATCTATTATGAAGACTTTCCATTAAAATTACCAGCAAACGTGTCTATTAAGGGTGACGAATTCCGCAGAACAATTATTCGTCCTAAAGATCGTGTTAGTCAGAGCCCATGGCGTAAAACATTCTTTTATCGCGATGCAGTTATTGATGCATTAGAAATAGGGTTAGTTAATTATACTGTTAACACTAGTCCAACAGATACCCCAATTACTGCAATATTAGACGGAACAACTAGTAAGATTATTGTATCGTTGTTTGATGTAACTGATCCGTTAGCTCCGGTACCTTATCAAGTACCTATTTCATGGACTGGTAAAATATTTGCTGATAATAATATTAAAAATAAAGTTAGAGCTACTGATATTGCAGCATCAACTACTGCGCGTGCTACTATTAGTGCAGGGACTGGAACAGCAGATGGATCAATTGTAAGTACGTACATAACATACGTTGCTAGTACTGCAATTGCAAATGGTGATTATGTAGTTGGTACAGGTATTCCGGCTGCGTCAACAGTATCAAATGTTACTAGTGCTACAGTTGGCGGAATTACTACTATTTCATTTACTATTAATTTTCCATTACCGACTAGCACTACTGCATCGTTAACTAATGTTGCATTGACATTTGTTAAACAAACTGTTGGTAATGCAAAACGTGGTAAAGCAGTAGTTGATTCAGTAAGCGGTAACACATTTAACGCTACAACAATTTATCCGTTCTATTTAGATTTTAATAATAATTCTTTAGAATATACATCAAGTAATTGGAAATTGTTTGATACTATTAATTACGGGTATCATTACTTAACAAATTCTCAAGATAGCACAAGTGAAGCTAAAAATAATAAAGATATTGACGTATTTTTATGTAACGAAGGTAATAGAATTTTAGGATTAACATTCCAAGGACATGGCGGTTTTGCTATGGTCCTTGATCCTACAGGAAACATTAAAACTAAATCTCCTTATATTCAAGAATGTTCTAGTTTTACACAAAGTAATAATTCTCACAGATTTGCAGGTGGGCAGTTAATTGACGGTTTTGCTGGACGAGTATACGGAACAATAACAGCAGTTGCTGATTTTGGTCTTACTGTTACAGTAACTGGTGAAACTAATAGCGGTCTTGATGTTAGACCACCGCAGCCTCCATGTTCGTTTTATGTTAGAGGTAAACGTTACCAAATTGATGATATTTTAGAATTTAATGCAGTAACTAAAACCGTTAAATTGCGATTAGATAGATCAACTACATATTTGTATGATCCGATTACTCAGGAACGTAGCTATAATTTAGTTAAAGCTAAACGAGATGTTGGATTTGTAATTGATGCAGCAACAACTGATTATATTTTAAATACTAATTATCGATCAGTACATGCAAGTCGCGCATTTTTAAGATCGTATTCAAGTGCGCTAACTAGTTCGTTATTAGATTTAACAGTTGCAGGTATTAACAAAGCTAGAGATTATATAACAGCGTCGTCTGCTAGTTCGTATTTCCCTAATAATACCACAATCTACAATAATTTTGGTATCATAACAGCAGCAATTTCAAGTAAGACCGAACCATCAGTTATTAACTGGCCAGCTACTAATAACAGCGATCAAAAAGTACAAATTTTAATTGAACAAAATAGAGAGTTTATTAAGAAAGAAATAAGTGCATATCTTGCTAGTCATCAAATACTTAATGATTATCCAGACTACGATGTAATTTTATCTGAAAGAGATATCGGTTACCTTGTTGATGCTATTGTATATGATTTAATATTTGGCGGAAACAGTCAAACATACGAAAGTGCAACTGCATATTTTAAACTTGGTAGTTCAATTATACCAACAACTGCAACAATTTGTATTGATGCATTTACTCGGTTAAATACGGTATTATCAGCACTTGCACTGAATACTGCATTTGTTGCTTCATCTGGAAATGCAGTTACACGAGTTGCAATGCCAACTACTTCGTTGTTTTCTCCATCTGGTGCTCCGGCTAATAGCGGAATAATTCATCAAGATGCAATCAACGGTAATGCATCTACTACATATACTTCTAAGATTGATAAGTTATGTAATATGTTAATTAACTATGTAACAGTTGGCGGGAGTTTTACACCTAGTGCAACACAACCCTGCTATGCAATATCAGCAACAATTAGCGGAACACAAACAGGCACGTATGTAGTAGGTAATTTACTTACAGTTGTAAGTTCGGGTGGCACAAATGCAGTTGCGCGTGTTGCTACTGTTACTGCTGGTAACGTTACTAGTGTTGACTTTACCGGTACTGGTACAAACGTAGGTAGATTTGTAGCAGCTGCTGGCGCAACAACCGGTGGTGGTGGTAGCGGTGTTGTGTTAACTCTTACGTATGACACATATAATGTATTTCCAACATTTACAAGTAATGCAGGATATGACGCAACAATTACTAATGCAGCTGCAATTGCAACGGTAGTTACTAATTATTTAGACGACGGTGCTAATCAGAAAATTAACATAGAAATGGGCGGTAACCGTTCTATGTTAGGTAACGATTTTGCAATGTTTAATGATTTAGCATATGGTATTTTAGCTACTAATGGTGCATTTACTGAACAAATATGTACATTTACGTACTATGCACACACTGGGCTGTGGGCAAATAACGGTAGTAATTTAAGAGGTGTCGGTTGTTCTAATACATTTGGTGATTACGGTATGAGAGCATCAGGATTTGATGTTACTGAATTACCAGACAGCGTTACTCTTGCAAGTAACATGATTCAAACAGCAAGGGTCTACAAACAAGGCGAAACTATTACCGAAATGACACCAACTGCAACTACCCCTGCAGTTTCGTTATGGATTATCGGATACGACTATATTCCATCTAATGGATCTTATTTAGAGATCGATCATTCTGTAAATGGCGGACAGATTAATAATTACATTATATCATCAGTTCAATATACTACTATTCAAATTGCACGTAAAATTGTTCTTAAGTTAAATTTAAGTTCTTCGGGTGCTAATAATTCAACAAGTTCCGGTTTAGCAAAAGCGTTATATCACGGACAGATTGTAACTATTAGATCGTTAAAAAGTCTTAAATTTAATAATATTGATAATGTTCGACCAACTAGACCATCAACTGCGTTACAATATGTTGACAATTTAAAAGATGTATATCGCGTGGTTGCATATGTGTTAACAGAATCAACTGGTGATGCATTACCTGATAACACAGCAATTTTACAAAGTGATTCATCATTTTCGTATTATAATTTTACCACTAGTCCGACTTCAATTATTAATCCAGATCCTGATAATGCATTATCTGCATCTGTAATTTCAGGTAGTACTGGCTCTTTACACTTATTTGTTAATAATGAAACTGCAGTATCGATTGTAGCTAACCAAGTACTTGGCGGTATTGGGCTTGACGGGTTAACTGTGGTATCGGTTGCTGCACTTGGTATTGTTGATGCAAAGTATAAGTATGATATTACGTTATCTGCGGTACCTACATTGACTCCAGTACCTACAACTACTGTAATATTTTCAACAAAAACACAAGGGTCGTTGGCAACAGATACAAAAATTGCAATTTCTACTATAACAAACACTAGTATTATTAACCAACTTAAAAAAGGTATTTATTGCACAGCATGGAATGGTAGATTACATCGTATATTAGAATATGTGTCAGGCTATGTATCATCTTCCAACACCTATTCATCTTATAGTTCTGTTACTGTTGCCGGAGTAGTTACTACTAGTGTAACAGTGTCAGGAGTTGTTGATTCTACAGTTACAGCAGGAACATTAATATATGGTAAGAGTACTTCTGGCGTTATTGAGTTTGTTGGTACTATAGGAACAATGACATATGTTGCAACACCGGTATCTAAAACTACAATAATAGTGAATAATATTGCATTCTTTAACGGAGTAACGATTCCATCAAGTTTAAGTGTGATCACATATGGTTCTACTAAAAATGGTTATATTGTTATTCAATCAAGTGCGCTTATTAATAATAGTTCTGACATAAACGGAACAGTAGTTGCTGCTCTGACACTTGCAAGTGAACCGGTAGTTAGTACTACTAATACCCTTGTAACAGTTAACATACCATATAGTAGTAGCAATATTTTACCAAAAGTTGATAGTTATATCACACTTGCTGGTAATACAAATCCATTATACAACACTGTTGGGCAAGTAACTGAAGTAGTAGATAATACTACGTTGTTTATTGGAAGTGTTACTGGGTTTGCAGTAGGGATGGTAGTCACGTCTAATTATTACATCATTACAGTGTTAAATGACGTATTTACAACGAGTATTAATCATAGTTTAAGTTTAAATGACAAAATTACAGCTAAATCTACTAGTAATGGATTAATTGTAAATACTGATTACTATGTTAATACAATTACCGCACTTAATAAATTTACATTAAAAGCTAGTACAGGCGGCACTCAATTAACTGGATTTACAGCTGGTACTAATTTAAAAATTAAAATTGAAACACCAAAAACTGCTCGGATGAATTTAAACGGATCAATTATTCAGTCAATTGATACTGTTGAAAAATCTATTGTAGTAAGTCCGTCATGTTGGGCGCCAAATGGTGCCCCAATAAGTGCAATATCTCCACAAAGTGTATCAAAGATTACTGTTACTGCAGGTGGTTCTGGATATAGTTCAATATTTCTTCCAAAAGTTGTATTTACTGGCGGATCTCCAACTGGAGAAGCAACTGGAACTTGCGTAGTAAACCCTGAGACCGGTGCAATTACTGAGGTTAGGGTTGTAATAAAAGGATATGGGTACATTACAGAGCCGCAAATATCGTTTGACGTAGGTACACACGGTGGGTCAGGAGCTAAAGCAGTTGCAGAACTTACAATTCCGGCTAAACAGGATGAAACTGCGTCATCAGGTGTTACTGTTACACAGATGTCAGTTTGGTATACCGGAAATCCGGAAACATTTGGTCCTGCTCCGCAGATACCAGCAATAACAGGTATATACGCAGCACCTGTGTATAACAGTGTAACAAACGTATATGATATAACATTTACAGTTACACCAGGATTTACCAATTTACCACAGGCAGACCAGTGGTTTTATATTGACGGATTTACTCAAGCAGTTAATGGTAATACATTACTTAATGGATTTGCAAAAGTTAATACAACTAGTACGGTGAATACACGTATTTCAGTAAGTTACCCATACGATCCGGATACTACGTTAGTTACTGTATTTACAGGTGCAACTATCTCAATTGCTACAACATCGGCATCAAGTTCAACAGCAGGTATTAGTAAACCGTTTAATCTTAAAAATGCATATACGTTAAGTGCTGGTTATTCTGCAAACGTAAGCGCACAAGTAACAACACGTATCAGTACATGCCGTGCAACCGGACATGATTTCTGTGATATTGGTACAGGTGGTTATAGTACAACTAATATTCCATATTCAATTTACGGTGAACCTGCACTAAGTCGTCAAGTATCTCATGAAACGTTAGATGAAGGTGTAGGGCGTTGTTTCTATGTTTCAACTAACCAAGATGGTATATTTAAAGTAGGTAGATTCTTTTCAGTAGACCAAGGAACCGGTGTAGTAACACTTAGTTCGTCTACTGCATTAACAAATGTTGAAGCGTTTGGATTTAGTGGTGGCGGTGCGGTTGTAAATGAGTTTTCAACTGATTCAACAATGACTGATAACTCATCTAATAAAGTACCGGTTGAAAGTGCAGTACGTGGATATATTGATAAACGGTTAGGGTTAGATCACGGTGGTTCAAAAATTCCGTTCTCGTCACAAGTTGGTCCAGGATTTTTGCCACGAAACGGCGCATTAGACATGTCTGGCAATATAAACATGGCTGGATTTACAGTTACCGGACTTCCACTTATTGCAATTTCTGATGCAGACGCAGCTAGTAAGAAATATGTAGATGATAAAAGTTCTGGAAAAGATTCTCTTTCAAAATTACTAGATATTAAGATAACAACTGCAACTTTAGCAAATTCACAAATGTTAGTATATAAACTTGATACAGGTACGCCAACTAATAGCGGTTGGGTTAATGCTGCGATGCAAGGTGATGTAACAATTGCATATGCCTCGTCAACGTTAACTGCAACTATTGGCGCTGGTAAAATTGGTAATAGTATGGTTAAATCAGATGCAGCAATTGAACAAAGTAAATTAAATTTAGTTAAAGCATCAGCAAGATCTGCATCAACTAATTTACAAGCTGATTTAGGTGTATCAACGTATAATAGTGCAGTGTTTAACTCTAATAATGGGTGGATTGATTTAGAAACTGGAACATCTGCTAACGGTATTGCAATTAACAAATTAAAATTCATTTCAACTAAGACTGTACTTGGTAATAGCACCAGCGGTGCCGGAGCAGTAAGCGAACTTACATTTAGTACTGTAGTTTCTGAAGGTGACGGACTTCAAAATTCATTATTTACATCAACTGGTGTAGTAACGGTTTCAACTGTAGCTAATAGTAAAGCATCTGCGTATACAGTGACTAGTTTTACAACAACAGGCGCTGCATCATGTTTTGTAAAAACAGGTGTCGACGGTGACATTGATGCTAACTGGTATAAACTTAATAATAAATCATTTATTACATTTTCACCATCTAATAGCAATTTAGTAATATTTACATCGCCGACTAATGTTAATTTTATTACAGCAGACGGTACTACAACAACTATGGCAGGAACTGTTGACGTAACATCTGGAACATTAAAGTCTAAAACTTTAGATACAGGTGACTCTAATGTTGTTGGTAATGCAGGTACTATCAAAGGGTATTGGAAGTTAGATGCACTTGGTACTATTGATACTACTGGTGGTACACTAAAATCAACTCCAACAGGGTTAGAAGCAGATAGCACGTATCCTAAAATAAGACCAACTGTGATGTTTGATTTTTTAAATAGTAAAACATTAGATCCTCGCATTACATTTACTAGAGCAAGTAATACTGCAACATATATTAACTCATTAGGGGTGTTAAAAACTGCAGCTGAAAATGAACCAAGATTTGATCATGATCCAATCACAGGTGAATCTAAAGGGTTGTTACTTGAAGGAATGGCAACTAATTTGTTACTTAATTCGACAACATTTACAGGATGGACAACTAGCAATGTATCAAACGCAATATTAACCAAGGAAGCACCAGACGGCACTAATGCTAAGAAATATACTGCATCACTAGCTAATGGTAATATTACATATTCAATATCAAATAGTGAAAACATATTTAGAGTATTTTCAATATGGATTAAACGAGTTGGGGCTGGTACCGGTGCTATTAATTATACAATGAATGGTAGTACATGGACTGCAATTGCAAATGTTACTACCACATTTAAACGATTTACGTTCCCAGCAACATCAACTAGTGGAGCAGTTGGCATACAAATTGTAGTAGCAAATGAAAGTGTTGCATTATGGGGAGCGCAATTAGAAGATGGGGCATTTGCAACTAGTTATATTCAAACTTACGGTACAACCGTGCAACGTAATGCTGATAATGCAGTTATAAAAGGAACTAATTTCTCAAATTGGTATAGACCAAGCGAAGGTACATTAGTTATTTCTCATACTGCATTAGGTGTTACTACTGTTGCAGCTGATTACGGCGGTGTTACTGTTATACATGAGACACTTACTGATTCGTTTATTTCATTAAGATGCGGATCTAACGGTACAAACATTATATACGATGCAAAATGCAATACTTCGCAAGAATTTGATTTTACTGGGTTTTCTACTACAAAAAATCATGAAGTAATTCATGCAGTAAGTTATATTGACAATAGCGCAACACATAGTTATAATGGCACAGAAGTTGAAACTCCAGATGTAGTAGTTACAATTCCAACTAACGTGAATATGATGAAACTTGGGAACGGAACTGGTGCACAATATATTGGTAGAATTGCGTATTATGCAAAACAATTAACAGCTGTTGAAACAACTGCTATTACATCATCAATACAGGAATAAATAATGATATATAAAATTAATAAAATAAAGGGTTTTAATAATGACTAGTTTTAGCTTAATAGGTAATAAACCGTTTCAAGTACCGACTAACGCAGACTTGGGTCGGTTAGCATTTTTAAATTATGTTGGGTTAGAGGACTTTGGGTCCTCTGTTCAACCTATCACAGTAATAACTTTAAAAACTATTTCAGTAACTTCAAAAGTAATGATTATTGATGTTGCAAGTGGCGTTATATCAACTATCTCAGTTCCGGGTGAATTTATTAATGGCGGGCAAATTACGTTAATACCAAAGCAAGCATTTACTACAGAAACTACTGGGAATATTGCTGTTGCTACTACTGCAGAAGCATCTAGACCGTTAACCTTTATTTACGAATCAGCTAATGGTAAATGGTATCCAAGTTATATAAAAACTGGAGTATATACTTTAGATAATTTATCAGTGTTTGCTAGCACTACTTCAGCACAGTTATCAGGTGTTATATCAGACAAAACTGGAACTGGTAAATTAATGTTTAACAGTAGTCCGGCAGTTAATGCGGCAATAACATCTGAGTCTGCATCGTTTGATTTAATTAATAACTCAACTGCAGCATCTGTTTATATAGCCGGTAATGCAACAACTTTAAAGATTGGATATACTACTACTACTTCAACTACAGTTGATTTTGTTACTGGTGCAACTGCTGCATTGGCTACAAAAACAATAAATATTGGAACTAGCGGTTTAAGTACATCTACCACTAATATTAATTTAGGAAGTACAGTTAGCGGAGCAGTAGGCACAACTACGATTAATAATAAATTATCAGTTGCATCAGAAATTGCTACAACCGCTACCGGAACATTTACATTACTTAACACATCTGCTACAACAATAGAGTTTGGCGGAGCTGCAACTACTATTAATGTTGGTTCAACTGCTACAAGTAGTGCTGTAAATTTTAAGTGTGACATTACTGCAAAAGGTAACATTACAGCGTATTATACATCTGATAAACGATTAAAAGATAATATTACACCAATTACTAATCCATTAGAAAAATTACTTAGATTGTCAGGTAATACGTTTAAATGGACTGCTGAACATTATGCAACTCAAGATTCTTCGCTAGTTAAGGAATACGACGTAGGGGTAGTTGCTCAAGAAGTACAAGCAGTACTACCAGAAGCAGTGCATGAAAGGGATAACGGAATGCTAGCAGTTGATTATCAAAAATTAATCCCATTATTAATTGAATGTATTAAAGCACAACAAATACAAATAGATGAGCTGAAAGGAAACAAATAATGACGTTACCCGTACAGTATGACATATCAATGAAGGGTATTAACGTAGAGTTAAATGCATCTTCAGATACGACTCAGATATCGTTAAATGATACATTAGTTCGTACCTTGTTTCAAAATCTTAACGGTGAAAAAGGCCAAATTTCAATGCAGGAAGGTTTAGGTAAATCAAATATCAAACCACCAGTAAATGTATTATTATCTAAAATTTTACAAAATACTGCCACAGTTACCTGGGAAAGATACATTGATTTACCAACAAACGGACAGATTACGTTTTATCAAGTTGATGTACGAGATTTAAATAATAACCAAGTATTCTTTAATGCTAATGTTACAAAAGTACTAACTGGTTTGCATAGTGTTGACATAACAGGGTTAGTAGCAGTAACTGATCATTCGTTAGCTCATAATTATATAGTTAAGGTTATTGCATGTAATGGAAATGTGTTATCAAATAAAGAAACAATCGTTAATTTGTTAACTTTAGAAGTAGCAGCAGGAAAAGCATCTACTCCGGTTGTAGCTTACATACCGTTAAATGAAAGACACGGTTTACGTATTACGTCTAGTGTAGCAAATGCTACTTCATATAACATATATGAGATGATAAGTGGTGTTGCTCAAAAACTTAATTTATCGCCAATTGTAGCTGCAACATTATCATATGACCATATTGGATTAGATTCTTATTCGTCACATATTTACAAAGTTGAAGGTATTAGTACAGGTAATACTACTGTAGCCGGTACAGCATATTCAGTTAACATACAACTGTCAGATGCATGTGCACCATTCTTAACATTACCGAATGATCCAATTCCTGCAGTGTTTACAACACCTGTATCAACTAAAGATACGATCACAATTGGATGGACTGATTCAACGAGTCCTCGTGTTAGTAAATATCACTTATTAGTAAAAAATACAGACACTCTTGCAGTTATATATGATCAAGATACTCAAAATAGATCAACGGTATCAGTTCCATTAACAGGGTTAACTGTAAATCAAGAGTACACTGTATTGTTAACTACAATTAACGAAGCCTCGTTATTTTACGGAACAACATTTACTACAACTAGATCTGCGTGGACTACGACTAATGCAGTAACTCCTGCTCCAACTGCATCGGTACTTGCAGATCCAACTCTTGGTCAAAGACAGTTGTCAGTATCATGGACTACAGTTACTGGAGGATTATCGTATAAATTGTCTAGAACAGGACCACAATTGGTTGGCGGTGTATTAACTACAACTACTCAAACATTTGCAGTATCTCCAACTACTGTTGGAACTACAGCAACATTTATAGACGGTGATCCTGCAAATCCGCCACTTAATGAGTTACAAAGTTATTCGTTTTACACATATACAGTAACTTCGGTAAACGCAGGCGGCGACGCATTACCGTCAGTAGCTAGTAATCCAACACAAACTAAAGCAGGACCTGCTAATGCAGTAACAGTATCGGTTTCGTTGGTAGATATATTAGATACTAGTATTACTGTAAGATGGACAGACCCAGCTGGTCAAATTGATACGTTTAATGCAATACTTAAAACAGCAGGCGGGGTACAAGTAGGAACAGCTGTTTCGGTTACATGGGTTAATGGACAAACTAATTATAGTGCAACGTTTTCTACTAGCATAACACAGGATACTGTGTATTATGTAACAGTACAGACTCTTAATAGTAATACTCCGGCATCTGCTGATTCTGCACAGTTTAGAACTAAAATAACAACACCTACTGGTGTAATAACACTTGCTAATAACGGTAAAGTTAAACTTGATCTATCTTGGACTGCACTTATTGGTGTTACCCCAACAGGATATAATTTAACTAGAGTAGATACTACTAATGCATATAGTGGATCAATTGGAACAATATCTGGATCAGGCCCATGGACTGCAACTGTGACAATTACAGGCACATTTGTTGGATTTGCTACGGGTGCGTCGTTTATTGCAACTAATAGTGCCGGGCAGGTTGGTGGTCCACCAACTTTGATTGTTATAGGAACAGTTACAAGTACTGGATTTACCTACACAATAACAAACGGGTTAACACCGGTTGCTGGTGCAATTTCTAGCATATATCCAGCGACAAATCTCAATAGCGTTACGACTTCAGGTTCTGGACCTATTACATACACTGATACTAGTTTAACATCATTTAATGAATATAAGTATTCATGGAGTGCTGTAAATGCCGGTGGTGCATCAGGCAGATCGCCGTATAGTTTACCATTACGTACATTACCAGATGATCCGGTTGTAGTTACTAATCTTGCAATTCCTATTGCTACAATTACTACAACCGGAGCAACTATTACATGGACTAAAGCAACTGGACAAGTTACGAAATACAGAGTACAGGTTGTTCAAGATGCTAATGGCCAATCTTATTTAGATAACACTAACGTTTCAAATACTACTACATCTATAGATGCTACTGGGTTAACTAGTGCAAAATCTCATACAGTAACCGTTACTACTTACAACGAAGCTAATCCAACAACTGGTATTAGTACATCTAAATCGTTTACAACAAAAGTAACTCAACCAAGTGCGCCAGTTGTTGCGACAGCATCTGCACAAACATCTCTATCAGTTACTTGGAATGCAAAAACAGGTGCAGATTCACACGATTTAAAACGATACACAGCATCAGGAAGTTCAACAATAACAGGTGTAAGTTCTTCACCGTATGCTGACTCTTCGTTATCGGCTATTACAGAATACTGGTATACATTAATTGCGCAAAACGGCGGTGGTGCATCAGCAGAATCGGCAATTAGTAATAAAGTAACTACGTGGGCAGATAAGGCTCCGGTACCTGGAACACCGACTGCATCGCCGGCAGATTGGGATAAGATGACAGTATCGTGGGCGGCAGTAACTGTACCATCTGGTGTAACTGTTAACTATAAGGTTCTTAGATATCCAGGTGCAATTGATTTAGGTGACGTAAGCAGTACATCGTTAACTGATACATCACTATCGGAACATTCTGATTATACTTATAGAGTTCAATCATGGACAACTGGTGGATATTCAACGTCTTCTAGTGCAAGTGACACGGCAACTACTTATTATAAAATACCCGGCAATCCGACTATTGCAGCAAACGGAGTTACTGGTATTACATACAACAGTTTTACTATAACATGGACTAAAGGATCTGGAACAATTATTAGTCAAAACGTAATAGCTTCTGCATTAGGCCATACTACTAAATTATCAGGGTCATTATCAGCAAATGATACATCATATACATTTACTGGTTTAGATTCCGATATAACGTATACTATACAAGTATGGGAGTATAGTAACAATGCTAATGGGGCTGGTTCGGCATCAACAACTGCTACTACGTTAGTAGCACCACCAGCTAAACCAACAATAGGTTCATGTACAGGAATTTCATCGTCTTCAGTGACTGTTAATTGGACTAACGTAACTGGTGTAACTTACCAAGTGTTTAGAGGCGGAACAGCAGATGCTAATTCAATCGCAACTGGACAAACTGGTAGTTCGTATGCTGATAATTCTGTAACGTATCACACAGATTACACATATTATGTAAGAGGTAGTACTAGCGGCGGAAATAGTCCGTTTTCAGATGCTGCTACTGCGTCTACTCCATACCCAACAGAATTAGTAGTAGTAACACCAACACCTGTTGAAGCTGGAAACAATATTACAGTTACTATGTCAAACGGTGTTCCGGAAGATACGTATTCGTTAGAGGTAACAGGTACTGCAATTATTAACGGATTATGGCCATGGACTGGAACACTTAATAGCAGTGGTGCTGCAACTGAAACAATTAATGATCCAACATCGTGGGGAAGTCTTAGCGCAAAAGTTACGTTTACTACAACTACTCACGTTATTACATCAACTGCTATAACTATAACTAAAGCTGCACCAGATTCGGCTGTAACTATCGGTACAGTAACTATTGGTGCTACATCTTTAACTATACCATTTACGTATGTTAGTAGTACTAAAGGGCCAGTTGAAGGTGTTAAAGTTGTTGGAACAGGTATTTCAGGAAGCACTACAACTTTGTCTAATAATGCCGGTACTATAACTGCATCTAATTTAACATCAGGAACTGCATATACATTTGGACTAGCTACTTATAATAGTGCGCATGATGGACCTACTTCGAGCACAGTTACTAAAACTCCATTAGCTGCACCGGCTACGCCAACTATTACGGTATCAGTTAACAGTATACCACTGTCTATTACATTTACTTCAACTGGCGCAGAATCATTCTTGTATAATATCAGTACTACAGCATACGGTACTCCAGCAACTTCAATTAATGCAACTAGCGGATCTGCCAGTGTTACTTTTTCTCCAACAGCAACCACGTCGTATTATATTTCAGTAAACGCGGTTAATTCGGCTTCAACCTCCGGATTAGTCCAAGTTACTAAGACAGTTACAATTACTTCTGTAGCACTTGCGTGGAAGTTTGCAAATACTACTTGGACAGTTGTACCAGGAACTGTAATATCTATAGGGTTATACGGTGCAACTGGCGGTGGTGGTGGCGCTGATAGCTCAGGTGCTGGCGGC
>Ga0114962_10000825_pt1 | contig 27015 bp, 21 predicted proteins | sample C_130820_MF_Meta_FD_87017 | JGI IMG/M metagenome (GOLD analysis project Ga0114962, IMG submission 87017) | Freshwater microbial communities from Lake Croche, Canada to study carbon cycling - C_130820_MF_MetaG | ecosystem: Environmental > Aquatic > Freshwater > Lake | place: Lake Croche, Canada...
AGTCTGGAGTCTGGAGTCTGGAGTCTGGAGTCTGGAGTCTGGAGTCTGGAGTCTGGAGTCTGGAGTCTGGAGTCTGGAGTCTGGAGTCTGGAGTCTGGAGTCTGGAGTCGGGGTTCAGTTAGAGAGGTGCCCGCGGGTTTGGGCCCTGACCCCCGCACCCCGCACCCTGATTCCTGTTTCAGTGCTTGCTCGGCAGGAATGATGCCGGGTTTATGATCATCGAGCCGAGCATTCGACCTACGGAATGGTTTGCCTCGGTCAGTTCCTGATGCTGGGCTATCGTGATGTATTCGCAATCCAATGCAAAATCCAATGAGGTATCAGTTTCGCTGTTCTCGCCGTCGCAGTCAGTGAGTTTAGAGACGAAGTGTGCCTCGTATCTCCTTTTAGCCCAGGCTTCACGGAGATTCATCGCAACCGAACGTGAACTCCTGCGGATCTGAGAAGTGAATGCATAACGCTCCTCTGTTGGGAAGCTCTTTGAGGTATTGAAAATGCGCATGGCAAGCTCATACGCAACCTTGTAGACATCGAGGTCTTTAGCACTCCTAACTGACATGGCATTGCGGATTTTGATCCTGCCCCCTGACTCCTGACTCCTGACTCCTGACCTCTCAGGTCGCTCCTTGGGACAACGATGTGATGATATCGCCGAGGTGCTGGAGAATGTCGGTTAGTGCGCTGGAGGCCGGGGCATCGGGCATGCGGCCTTTGTTGCGCGGGACAAGTTGGATGTAGCGATCGACATCCTCGGACGTTTCAATCATGACGAGGCGCTGTTGCTCGCAGAGGAGTCGGTCCACCGCGCCGACCGGGCCGCGGAAGACACTGTAGACTGGCACGCCTAGGGCAGCTGCCTCACGGTTCATGGTGCCGCCGCCGCTTACCACCAAGTCCGAGTGCCAGATGAGGTTGAGGCCATCAACGACGCCTTTCGGAACAATGAGTTTTCGGCTCGCAAACCACTGCGGATGACGACTGCGCAAGTCCGCTTCCTGACGTAGGTTGCGGGGAAGGAGCACGGTTTTGGCATCCGGGCATTCCAGTGCCCGTTCGATGAACCGTGCAAACAGCAACTCGGCTTCCGGATTGTGGTAGTGAGCCTCAGTGGCTGGGGGTCTAGCGGCGACTACCACCTTGGCATCCCGTAAATCCAGTAGCTCGAGAATCGAGGCGTCCGGCTGGAAGTCGGACACATAGACGTCCTCCTTAATTCCATCATAGGTACGGATGCGCTGGCTTGCCTTGCCATTATAGACTGCGGCGCACACGATTCTGGGTGTTAGGTACCAGCGTGATTCTAGCAGCGCAGACTCAGCGGTGTGCTCGTAGTCCATGATTTCGACCACGGGAATGCCTGCCAATTTGGCTGCGAGGTTCTGGCTTCTAGATCCGAGGTTGAGTGCCAAGCCGGGTTTCTCGTGGCGGGCGAAACGCAGTAGTTGCGCACTCCTGAATAACAGACCCCAGACTTTGGTCATCAAATGGCTGCCGTAGTGACGACCCATTTGCTGATAGTCAAGTGCGTGAAAGCCAGCCATTTCGCACGTCTGATAGCCATCCCTGGCCGTCAGAACCACCTGATGACCTCGCTTGCGGAGTTCGCTGATGATTGGCCGAAAAAATGGAATGTGCGGCGTGTTTTCCAGATCGATCCAAATTTTCATTGCGCAACCGCCGGGTGCGGATGCGGCAATCGGCGGTTCGGCATCCGGCAATACCTGCTGGTGAGCGCGGACAAAACGCGAGATCTCGCGTGGTAGCACATGCCAGACCTCCCCGTTATATTGTTCACTGACCCAGCGGAGAAATCCTTCATAGTGCCCAAGCGGATAGGTCATCCCATTCCCAGATCCAGTCATGTCAATATAGTCGGGATGCACATTCATCAAAACCATGCCGCCGCGCCGTTTAATCCACTCGGTTTTGCGCTGCCAAATTCCCGCGTCAGGCTCACGCAGTAGTAAAAAAAGTGTCGAGTCTTGCGGAAGGGTGTAGGGCAGTTCGACATATCCCTTGCGCGGCAGCGGTCCTGAAATATTTTCTGGACAGGGAATCCAATACGGAAAAATCGTCTGTGCTCCCGTCGGTTGCGGCTCGAATGGATCGGTGTCAAACGTCGAGCATTCGTATTCAATATCCAGATTGTGCAGCCATGCCAGTTCGCGAAGCATGAAGCCGGAACGGAATCCGGTGGCTTTCCACGCGTGCAAGTAATGATTTATTTGTTTCGCCTTGGCTTGGAATCCGGCGCGCGATTGGTATAGTTTTCCGTCGTGATGGAGATCGTGAACGCCCACTTCGAAACCATTTGCGACGAGCCACTCACGCAGCGCATCGGGCACCCGATAGGGTCCTTCAGGAATGAAGTTAAACGACGAACGGAAGCCAAATCCAAGTTCAAGCTCCGCTAACGCCTGCACCTTGTCCACGCCGTCCTGGCTTTCGACGTCATGAGTCAAGACCAGCGCGAAGCGTTTGCCTTCCGGCCAGCCAGTCCATTCCTTGGGTGTTGTTCCTGCGGCTTCATCAATCGGCCACACGCTGGTCCGGCGCTTGCGAATACCTGCCGCCCGGTGCCGCCTCAATGTCCAGCGGACGCCTCGTGGGACGAACGGCTTCACTTGATAGTAAGCCCGAGTCAGTAGTGATCGACAGATTTCGGCCATGGTTGGATTGAAAATCAGTGGAAATTCGGTCGCTCTGGTGCTCTCTCAATCTGGTCAAGATGCAATTCGCAGCGATCACGCATCACCGCCAACCCAGCGTGGGGCGTGGGGTTTTGTTTTGTTGAATACGCACGATACGTCGGCCCGTCCCTTCTCGAGTTGTGCATAACTCCAACTGAGGCTCTCGCGGTTGGTGTTCTCGCCATCAAGCACCAGTAGCACCTTGTCCATAAATCCAGCCATCGCAATCGTTGGACTAGTAGGTCCAGATGGTGGCATGTCGAAGAGAATATAATCGAAGTCGCACACTTCAAGCTGTGGCATCAGCTCATGCATCGCGATCGACGCAAGTGATGGTGCACCCTTGCTGCTGCGACGGGTTGGAGCACCGGCAAAGTAGAGGCATCGCGAATTTTCTCTGAAGGCGTCAGTCCGTGATATTTCCAAGGCCGTATCGAGCGATTCCACTGGAGACGCCGGCAATGCGACACTCCAGGAAGCGTTGAGATCCACAAGCAAAACCTTAAACTTGCCGTTTTCGGCAAACGCTTTGGCCAGCGCGATGGCGAGAGTCGAGGTTCCAGAACCGCTCGAGAGACTCGTCAAGCCGATCAACTTCGGCTTGTGATTAATATTGTTTAACTCAAAGTTAAACATGATCCGGTCACGAATCGCCGCAGCGTATGGCATGATGAAATGTTCGTTCTCCTGAGTTGATAAATCGCCGTTGCCGTTAAGTGCCTCTGGCGGGAATGCCGCCTTGGCGGCCACACCCAGTAATTTGTGACCCGGTTCCTTGCCGATGAGTTTTGCCATGCCGTCACTCGAACGAATGTGTGGAATCGACATCATCAGCGGCAGTTGCAAGCGAGTCTGGATTTCGATAGGCCTAGACACACGGCGGTCAATAACCCACTCGATCAGAAAAGCCAGTGCCAGCCCGGTAAGAATTCCTGATATGGCAAGCGCCAAGGCAAGCCTGCGGGTTGTAACGGTAATCGCCTTGCTCGGAGCCGTGGGATTCTGCACCACGCCAATGTTTGGCATCTTGGCTGGGTTTAGCGTTTCGTCCACGCGCGCCTTCTCCAAACTGGTTTCCGCATAGCGATACTTATCTTCCTCCAATTGCCGCCGCCTTTCCAAGTTGGTGAATGCCTGACTGTTGGCGGCAAGTTTCTCCATGTCATCATCCGCTTTCTTGGTTTGTTCCGTGAGTGCCTTGCGTCTCGCCTCCAGTGCGGCCAATTGAGCCCGTTCCGTATTCAGATCGCTGCCGCCGGTCTGCGGTGAGGCGGAGGCCTGCACCGTTGCCTGGCTGGCGAGTGATGGATACTGCTCAATGAGGTCGAGCCCCTGTTGTTGGACCAAAGCGATCTGCTGGTCCAAGGCCACGAGCATCGTGTCGCTTGGCTTGCGATACATCATCAGGGTGTTTCGCCGTTGCTTGAACAGGGCCAGTTGCTCACCTAGATCGCGGTATTTTTCCTGCGCTCTGGCTCGTGCTATTCGTTCTGGCGTCGCCTCAGCTGTTTGTAGAGGGTCGTGCTTCTGGACTGTGGGTTCCAGCACACCCATGGTAGCGGCGAGGGTAGATACCTTAACCTGTTGCTCGGCGATTTCTACTTGTGTCAGCATTAAGCTCGAGCTTAGCGCACTCCTGCGTGCCTCCAAGGCTGTCTTAGCATCGGTGAGAGATAGAAATCCGGATTCGGCGTTGAGTTTGCTCAGTTCCTGCTCAGTCTGACTCAGGCGGCTGCGGGCCTGATCGGTTTGCCTCGCCACGCTTTCAAAGGCACCGGTGGAGCGGTGGATTTCCAGGTGTTTGACGAAATAGGATTCAATCAACTGTTTGAGAACGGCGACCGCCACGGCTGGATCCTGATGGTGATATCTGAGATGGATTACATTGCTGCCACGCTCCGCCTTGATATCGAGGTTCTTGGTGATCTCTATGGCGGCACCCACTTTGGTTGGTTGGGGGGATTTCTCCGTGAGAATCTTCTCCGGTCCGATTTTGCTAGCCACTTCGCTGGCCAAATCGGCACTTTTGATAATTTCGAGTTCGGCGTCCATTGCCGACGTGCCATGGATTCCACTGGCATCAACCTTGGCCTCGTAGGGGTCGACGTTACTGCGTTCGAGGACATAACGAACTAGCAGCTTGGCCTCTGTCTCGTAATTTGGCGAACGCAGGGTCAAGTACAATACGGCAGCCGAACCTGCGAGGCCGAGCAAGGAGATGAGAATGATTTTCCACTTGTGTTTGAACAGCACGAAAAGAATGTCATAAACATTAAGACTGCTGTGGCGGTGGTTTTGCAGTCTCGAGTTAGAGGGGGTGGTGGATGCGGGTTTCATGAAGCAAAGAGAGAGTAGGCTATCAGTCGAGGTGCGGGTAGATCAGGCGACCCGCGATTCGGTTGAGTGAGAGCGGGAGGTGGCCGAAAACCAGTGGCAGGCTTTCCGCATGCGGATGGGTGTCAACGATCCAAGTCTGTTTTCCGGCGTGATAACGGAAGTAGTTCAGAGTTGTCGCGGCACCCGCCCAAGACGCCTTAAACCGGAGCAAGCCGGCGTCGGCGTTGGCGGTTCGCCCGAAATGCAGTGACTGGCAGCCGGAATCAGCCAGATATTGGATCGCCCTCCACATCACTCCATGGTTAGGCCGGAGATCCCAGTGGTCTTTGTCGGAGGCCCCGTACTTGTAGATGGCGCGCTCTCCAGAGTGGAAAAATACGGCCCCTGCCACGGCCCTCCCGGCCTGCTCTGCCAAGACAATCGCGCCCAACCCGGGGTCAACCACGTGGCGGCTGATCGCCTGAAAAAATTTGAACGGTTGGGGTGGCAACCCGTGGCGGCGGCGGGTGCGGCCGTGCAGTTGATAGAATGCGAGCATGGCGTGTGCATCGCGGCTGACGGTAAAGCTAAGTCCGCTGCGCTCTGCCTTGCAGATGGATCGGCGTGTACTCGCAGGGAATTGGCGCGCCACTTGAGAGATGCCGCCACTCAGATCGAGTTCATGGGCGCAATAGGTTCGCAAGCATGCGGCAGCGACTGCCGGAGCAGATCCACCGCGGAGCTCAAGGTGCTTCCATTTGTGCTCTACTGCAACGCGGAGCAGCGCTTGGTAGACCGCCAGTTGCTGCCGTGGTTCAATCCACAGCGGCCCGCCAAAATCAGCGAATGGCAGTGAAACTCCTCGCCGGCCGGTGACCGGACTGCGCAGCTCCATCAGCGGGACCAGCGCCATATCAATCCCCTGGTTTTTTATTTTCAGGTAGAACGGGCGATGTTCATAGGTGTCGGCGAGCACCTTCGCCCAGGCCGACAGGTGGAATACCGAGTGATCGGGCCGTGCCGTGACCAGTGAATCCCAGATGCCACCTGTGAGAGGATCGATCCGTTCAACTTCGATATCCGCGCCGGCATACGGCTCCCTTGCTAGAGGCTGTATGAGGGTAGTCATTACGCATACACTGGAGTTGTGCGCAACGCGCTTGTCACGGCCTGCACCACAGCGTCGACTTGGCCGGAGGTTAATTCCGGATATATCGGCAGGGAGACAAATTCCGCTGCGCAACGTTCCGCAACAGGGAATGCCCCGCGGCGATAAGCGAGGCTGGCATAAGCTTCCTGGAGATGGACTGGCACCGGATAGTGGATGGCGCAGCCAATGCCTCTTGTTTCCAGGTGGTGCATGAATGTTTTGCGGTTAGCCACCCGAATCGCATAAATGTGTGACACCTGCGTCCGGGATGGATCGCAAGTAGGAAGCACCAGCCCGGCAATGCCTTCCAATGCCCTGGCATAATGGGCGGCGTGTTTCCGGCGCCATTCGTTGCGGCCCTCAAGGTAGCGTAATTTCACCTGCAACACCGCCGCTTGAATGCCATCCATCCGGCAGTTCCAGCCGATCTCGGCATGATGATTCTTTCGCACCTGTCCGTGGTCGCGAAGGGACCGAATTCTATCGGCGAGTCGGGCGTCCTTAGTGACTACGGCTCCAGCTTCACCGAGGGCACCGAGATTTTTCCCTGGATAGAAACTGAAGCATCCGGCGCTGCCGAGACTGCCGGCCCGCTGACCGTCATATCTGGCGCCGTGTGCTTGCGCGGCATCCTCGACTACGGGAATTCCACGGGCGCGGGCAAATTTCAAAATCGGTTCCATATCAGCCATCTGGCCGAACAGATGCACCGGAATAATGGCCTTCGTGCGTGGCGTAACGGCCTGTTCCAGCGCGGCCGGATCCATCGTATAGGTTGCCTCTTCGATATCGACAAACACCGGTCGAGCACCGGTCCGGCTGATGGCCTCGGCTGTGGCAATGAATGTCATCGGCACCGTGATCACTTCGTCGCCCGGACCAATTCCTAGGGCCGTCAATACTAGCCACAGCGCATCCGATCCGCTGCCAACTCCTATAGCGTGCCGGGTTTCGCAAAAACAGGCAAAGTCATCCTCGAAGCCCGTGACAAACGGTCCACCAGCGAAGGCGCTGGCATCGATCACCGCATGGATGGCCTCTGACAACTCGCGCCGGTGGGCCGAATGGTGGGCTTTCAAGTCGAGAAATGGCACATGCATCACCTTATTTGTGGGCTGGTTCTTAGACAGAGGTTTTATCACGTTGAGCACACCTGGCTGACCTGGGACGCTTCAGCTATCGGCACCAAGCCGCCGTTGGCCTTCAAGGAAATCGAGCACGCCTCGAGGATTCGTACGACTTCCAGGCCACTCTCGCCGCCGCTCAACGGCGGGCTGCCGTTGTGGCTGCACTCAATGAAGTGCTGGCACATCCGCCGCAGCGGTTCTATCTGCTCGATGCGTGGAATGTGACTGTCCCCGTAGTGGTAGGTATATTGGAACTCGCCAAAGGTTTCATAGTGCGCCGGACGCTCAATTCGAGTGTCGTAAATGCGGATTTTCTCCAGCGGCTCAATATCATCATAGACAATCATTTTCCGCGATCCAACGATGGTCATCTGGCGCACCTTCCTCGGCTCTATCCAACTGCTTTGGATAGTAGCGAACCTGCCACAATCAAATGACAATGATACATTTGCCACGTCCTCTATTCCTGGCGTAATGTTGGCGTGTCCCTGACAGTTAACTGCGCCCGGTGAGCGCCCTAGAAGATACAAAATCATCGAGAGGTCATGTGGGGCTAGATCCCAGACAACGTTAATATCATTATGATACAAGCCGAGACTCAGGCGCTGGCTGTTGATATAGCGGATATCACCGAGATCTCCTGATTCGATAATCCGCCGGATCATCCTGACCGCAGCTGAATACACAAAGACATGCCCGACCATCAGGGTTAGGCCGCGACGCTCTGCCAAGGCGATGAGAGCCTCGCATTCCGCCGAACAGGAGGCTAACGGCTTTTCAATCAACACGTGTTTTCCCGCCAGCAATGCCGCCTTGCCGAGTGGAAAATGCTGATGCACTGGCGCCGCCACCACCACGGCATCTAGGTTGGCGTCTTCTAGCATTTGATTGAAACTCACATAGCAGACGGTATCCGGATACAGCAGCTGCATTTTTTCCAGCCGCTCCGGATCGAGGTCGCACAAGGCTCCTAGGCGGCATCCGGAGATTTGGTTGAAATTGCGCGCAAGATTCGGCCCCCAATAGCCGAGGCCTACCACACCGACACTCAGCACTCGTTGCATGCTCATGGGATTGATGCCGGCTCGGGCTTGTCTTTGATCGGCCGGGCCGGATTTCCAGTCACCGTCGCGCCCGCCGGCACATCGCGGGTCACCATGCTGCCTGCGCCAATCATCGCGTTGGCACCGATGGTGAGCCCACCCATGATGGTGCAGCCCGAGCCGATTGAAGCGCCGTGCTGGACCCGTGTGGGCAAGCATTGCCAATCCTCTGCTGCCGCAACCCTGCCGTTGCCTGCGGTGGCTCGCGGCCAGCGGTCATTAGTAAACATCACGCCATGTCCGACGAAAACTTCATCTTCAATCGTTACTCCAGTGCAGATGAAGGTATGACTCGAAATTTTGCATCGCGCGCCCACCTTGGCTCCGCTTTGGATTTCAACAAAGCAGCCGATGCGGGTGTGATCGCCGATTTCGCAGCCATACAGGTTGAGATAAGCGGAGAGCTTTACCCCGCTGCCAAGTTTGACGTCTGCGGCGATACGCAGTCCAGATCGTTCCGTCGTAGTCATATCTTGATCTCCTTCGACGAGGCCGATGGCGAGAAAGTTTGGCATAGTATTTGGCGGTGATCCCGAGAGATGTGGCCGGTTCCTCTGACATATTTTACACATGTCACGCTGCCGCCCTTGGTCGTATAGGCCTGCTGGGCGCTAAAACCATGATGGAACATGTCGGAAATGTGGATTGGTCCCGGCTGGCGCGAGATCCCTGCAGTGGCTGCTTCACGGATGAGACGGCTTTGCACAGGTCGTCGTCTGAGTCTGGACGGTTACTTAGATTTTACGGATTATGACGAAACAATGAGTGCTTCTTTGAGATGATAGATAAGAAAGAGAATAGTATTAGAAAAGATGAAATGGTTGAGACGAAGGATGTCAAACTAGGTCAATTATCTCGCGATCATAAGCCATACCTTGGTATATTAATTTTTCCTTACAATCTGCAAAGTATAGCGATCAGGCAGAGCTCCGAGGCTGTCGATGCTGGGGGTGAACCGGTGAAAGCGGCGCGGTTCTTTTAGTTTGGAATCATGAGTCATTGGGTGTTTTAGCTCGGATGATGAAGAATTCGATGACTTCTGGCATGGTGGCGGATGAGCCTGGAGCGGAAGCAAGGTAGCGGGTTGTCGGCTCACCTGTGAATTGGCAAAACCGGCCGTGCTACCTAGGGACTGGCGCGGGCGCCCTGCTATAGTCGCGTAGGGGCGGGATGCTAATCACCCGAGCGGGGCACTGCGGCTACCAGCGAGTGGCGCGGTTGCTGAGGTGGAGATGCCGAGATGGGTCGTGACCGACTTGCTGGTGCGCAAGCTGTCTGGGCTGCGCTAGGCTGCCAGTCGAGGCAGGCCTGGGCCGTGAAGGAAATGTCGACCCGCGGCAGGTGCAGAAACGGCTCGTGATGACCACTACGCCACGCTTGATCATGCGAGCTGGCACGTGTGGGTGCTCCAGCCTTAAACAAAGAAACCGCCCACGCTGGCAGCGGGGGCGGTTCTTGGGAACGGTCGGTTCGGCGGTGGCCGGTTATTCTGCGGTGACTGCAGCAGGTGCAGCAGCTTCAGCCGCTGCGGTAGCCGGTTCCTCAGCGAGGACCTCAGCTTCTTCAGTCTGGTCCACCCATTCGATGATGGCCATCGCTGCAGCATCGCTGGTGCGAGGCCCGAGCTTGGTGATGCGGCAATATCCGCCTTGGCGGTCCTTGGAGGCCGGAGCCACCTCGGAGAAGAGTTTTTTGACGGTTTCCTTGTGGTGGAGGAAAGCGATGGCGAGGCGGCGCGAGTGCAGATCGTCGCGCTTGGCGAGAGTGATCAGCTTTTCGGCCACCGGGCGCAGCGCTTTGGCCTTGCCGAGGGTGGTTTTGATTTTCCCGTGGTCGATCAGACTGCAGGCCAGATTGGCGAGCAGCGAGCGGCGGTGGGAGGCGGAGCGTTTGAGCTTGGTTGTGTTGCGTCGATGTCTCATCGGGGGCTTCCGTTTCTAGTGAGTTGGGGGATTATTCGTCGTCGTCGATGTTTTGTGCGATCAGATCGGCCAGGCCGACCGGCGCTTCGTCCTCGACGCCAAGCCGCGGTCCGCGGGAGGCGGCGCCGGGGCCGGTGAGCAGGGCTGGCTCGAAAGTCATGCCGAGACCAAGGCCGAGCTCGACGAGCTTGTCCTTGATTTCGTTGAGGGACTTTTTGCCGAAGTTGCGGTACTTGAGCATTTCCGCTTCGGACTTCATGGCGAGTTGGCCGACGGTGGTAATGTTGGCGTTGTTGAGGCAGTTGGCGGCACGCACCGACAGCTCGATCTCGTTGACCGACATGTTGAGCAGCTTCTTGAGAGCGGCGTTTTCCTCGCTGGATTCAGCGGGGGCAGCTTCAAAGCCGACCGCGTTTTCGTCGTAGTTGACAAACACGTCGAGGTGGTGGCGCAAAATCGCCGATGCCTGCAGCAGCGCGTCCTGTGGGGTGATGCGCCCGTCGGTCCAAACGTCGAGGGTGAGCTTGTCGAAATCGGTCATTTGGCCGACGCGAGTGGTGTCCACCGAGTACTTGACGCGGGTGACTGGCGAGAAGATCGAGTCAATGGCGATGACGCCGATGGGCTGGTCCTTGCGCTTGTTTTCATCGCCAGTGGAGAAGCCGCGGCCGACGCGCACTTCGAACTCGCAGTCGAATTTGACTTTTTTGTCTAGCACGCAGATGACTTGGTCCTTGTTGACGACCTGATAGATGTGGTCATCGATGATGTCTCCGGCGGTGATCACGCCTTCCTTTTCCACCTTGATGGAGAGAATGCGCGGCTCCTTGTCGTTGTGATGAAACTTGACCTTTTTAAGGTTGAGGACGATGTCGGTGACGTCTTCGACCACGCCGGGCAGGCTGGAGAATTCGTGTTGGACCCCGGCGATGCGCACTGAGGTGATGGCGGCGCCTTCCAACGAGGAAAGCAGGACGCGGCGCAGGGAGTTGCCGATGGTGTGGCCGTAGCCGCGCTCGAAGGGTTCGGCGCTGAACTGGGCGTAGGTATCGCTGGCTGTGTCCTCGTTGCGGAGGAGACGGTTGGGTAGCTCGAAACGAGCCAATTTGACGGGTGTTGACATAGGTGCGGGGGTGGCCGGGTTGCCCTCCAGCGAGCAAGACGTCCCGGGTGGGACAACTTGGAGGACCAACGGCGATGGTAGATTGCTCGCGGGGCGGGGACTTAAGCGTGGATCGGTACGGCTTGCCAAGCAAATTTTCGCACAAATCCATCCGCTGGGCGATTTGCCGGGTGAAATTCCCGGGAAACCCTCGGAAAACCCTTGAAAAACCGCTAGGAAGCGGCTTGTTGTGTCGTTTGATGATATAACCTGAACCACCAACGACCATGAAATCGATCAAAAATCTGACCCGTTTCACCTATGAAACAGCCGCGTTCCAAGGTTGGCGTTTGTCCATCAGCCGTGCCGGGACGGTTTTCACCAAGTATTTTTCCGACAAGAAATTCGGCAGTGAGAAGCAATCGTTTGCGGCGGCAGATGCCGCTTTGAGCGCCCTCAAGGAGTTGCTTGAGAGCAGCAAACGCGTGAATGGCAAGTATCCGGCCACCGTCACCCGCAAGGCCGAAAAACTGCTCGAACAGGCGTGAGGCTGCGACCATGAAACCACGGATTGCACGGGTTTTTTGGCTTGGCGGGGGCGCAATAATAACTATCGCAAGGCATCATGGGATGCATTGCGGCGCTCTGTGAGCGCAGAGGAGTGCGGTGGCTTGCCACCGCCGGGGCGCGGCGGGCTTGCCCGCCGTGGCGCGGAGCTGTCCATGAGGTGCCGGTGCGAGGAGTGCGGTGGCTTGCCACCGCCGGGGCGGGGCGGGCTTGCCCGCCGTGGCGCGGAGCTGTCCATGAGGTGCCGGTGCAGAGGAGTGCGGTGGCTTGCCACCGCCGGGGAGGGGCGGGCTTGCCCGCCGTGGCGCGGAGCTGTCCATGAGGTGCCGGTGCTACAGCGGCGTGGGCCATGACAGACACTCGCCAGCAAGCTGGCTTGGCTAGGCGGGGGCAAGCCCCCGCACTCCCTGGCTTGCCCCGGCGGTGGCGAGCCACCGCACTCCTAGGCAGACGCGCGCCGCTCTGTGAGCGCCGATGTGCATGAGATGGCGCTAGTCTAATAGGCTGGTTCATTGGCGGCTCATGGGCAGCTGCGGTCATAGACGCGCCGCTACAATGCGACAGATATTTCTGCGCGCTTCCTTAGCGGGGGACCGAGCCTCAGGTGGCGTGAGGAAAGGATTGCCACGGGCGGGTGGCTCGGGCTAGGCTTGCGCCGTGCTAAACCGGTTTTACAGCGACTTTGACGTGGAACGACGTGCGGCGACGGGCAGCGCCGAGGATTACCGGACGCCGTTTCAGACGGATCGCGACCGGGTGTTGCACACGCCGACGTTCCGGCGCCTACAGAACAAGACGCAGGTGTTTTGGAGCGGCGAGTACGATTTTTACCGGACCCGGCTGACGCATTCGCTGGAGGTGGCGCAGATTGGCAAGTCGATTGGCTATTGGCTCAAGACGCGGCCCGGCGGGCCGTTGGATGAGGGGTTTTTCATTGATGCGGATTTGATCGAGGCGGTGTGTTTGTCGCATGATTTGGGGCATCCGCCGTTTGGGCATGCGGGGGAGCGCAGCCTCAACCATTTGTTGCGTGGGCACGGAGGATTTGAGGGCAACGCGCAGACGTTGCGGCTGCTGACGGAACGGATTTACTCGGCGCGGCGCATCGGCATGGATCCCACCCGGGCGTTTCTCGATGGCGTGCTCAAGTACAAGTCGCTGTGGAGCGATCTGACCTCCGCCGCTGCCGGCAGCCCGCCGCAGAATCACTTTCTATATGACGATCAGGCCGGCCATCTCGCTTGGGCCATGGACGGGCGCGAGTTTCCTCCGCAATTCACCCCAGGACCGGCGCGCGACGCCTTGAAGTCTATCGAGTGCCAGGTGATGGATTGGGCGGACGACACCGCTTATTCACTCAACGACCTCTCCGACAGCGTGCGCGCCGGGTTTCTCAGCATTGGGAAAATCGAGGCTTGGGCGGAACGCAATGGCGAAGCGTGCAACGAGGGCTCTTCCCTAGGCGAGTTGGTGCGGGCGATCCGCCAGCGCCGGGTCGATCCATTCGTCGGCAAACGCATCGGCCGCTACATTCAGGCGGCGACCTTGCTCCCAGAGGAGAATTTCCTCAGCGATCTGACGCATCGTTATGGCTTCCGTTTGGAGGTCGATGAGGAAGTGCGGGCGGAGAGTGCGCTGTTTAAGCGCCTGGCCTTTGATGTCGTGTTTCTCTCGCCGCAATTGAAACAGCTCGAGTACAAGGGCAGCCGGATGTTGCGCCAGTTGTGGGACGTGCTGAGCGAACGCTACATCGCACAAGCCAGCATCGACGGCCAGGATTTTCAATTATTGCCCGCCGATGTGGCTGCGGAAATTGCCGCAGCTCCCGATGCCGCGGCGCGGGCCCGGTTGGTGTGTGATGTTCTCGCGGGCATGACCGATGGCTACGCCGCACGCACCTACAAGCGCTTGTTTGTGCCGGATTTTGGTTCCATCGGCGACTTGGTGGGATGATGACGGGCATTGACATGTACGGGGTGGAGGATGTTCATTTGTGCAAGCTATGAGCGATGCTGCCACCACTCCCGTTGTCGCCACCAAACCGCTGGTGACCACCCCGCTTGAGGCGCTCAAACGCCATTTCGGGTTTTCTGGGTTTTTGGACGGGCAGGAGGAGGTCATCGCGCAAATCGTCGCCGGGCGCGACGGCTTGGTGGTGATGCCCACTGGCGGCGGCAAGTCGCTGTGTTTTCAAATCCCCGCCCTGTGTTTTGGCGGCGTCACCTTGGTCATTTCTCCCCTCATCGCGCTGATGAAGGACCAGGTCGATGCGCTGGTGGCCCGCGGTATCGATGCCACCATGATCAACTCAACGCTGTCCTGGCCGGAGCAGCGCGAACGGCTCGATGCGATGCGCAACGGCGCCTACAAACTCGTGTATCTGGCGCCGGAGCGGTTTCGGGCCGAGAGCTTTCTCAATGCGCTGGCCGGGGTGGAGGTGTCGTTGTTTGCGGTGGATGAAGCGCATTGTTTGAGTCAGTGGGGGCATGACTTCCGGCCGGATTACCTGCGTCTCGGCAAGGCCTTGGAAAAACTCGGCCATCCCCAGTGCGTCGCGTTTACCGCCACCGCCACCCCGGTTGTCAGGGATGACATTAGCAACGTCCTGGGCCTGCGCGACCCCTTCGAACAGGTCAGCGGATTTTCCCGCCCCAACCTCTCGCTGAGCATCGCCGCAGTGGATAATGCCTCCCAAAAAAATGAGCGTCTGCGGGCCGTGGTGGCCGCTCATCGCACCGGTATCGTGTATTGCGCCACCCGCAAAAAAGTCGAGGCGGTATCCGAAACGCTCGCCAGTTGGGGGTTCAAGTGCGTGGCCTATCATGGCGGCATGAGTGATGCCGAGCGCGAACGGGCGCAGGAGGTGTTCATTCAGCGCAAGGCCGATGTCGCGGTGGCCACCAACGCCTTCGGCATGGGCATCGACCGCGCCGACGTGCGCTTCGTCGTCCACTACGAGGTGCCGGGTAGCGTGGAGGCGTACTATCAGGAAGCCGGGCGCGCCGGCCGCGATGGCGAAACGGCGGTGTGCGAATTGTTATTTAACTATGCCGACACCCGCACCCAGGAATTTTTCATCGACGGGGCCAATCCGACGGCGGCGGTGATCCGCACGATCTATCAATACCTGCTGAACGAGGCCGACAAGGACTTTGAGGTGCACCGTACATTGGAGGAAATTGCCCTCAACGCCGACGTCAAAAACTCGATGGCGGTGGGCAGCGCCCTGACCGTGCTGGCGCGGGCTGGCTACATCGAGCGCTTCGATGTGCCGGGCCGCCGGATGCGCGGCACCCGCTTGCTCAAGCCTGAGGTGTTGGCCCGCCAGCTCAAGTTGGATGAGCGGGCGATCGAGGAAAAAGACCTCCGCGACCGCGAAAAACTCAAGGCGATGGTGGAAATGTGTTATTCCAGAACCTGCCGCCAGCGCTGGATTTTGGGTTATTTCGGGGAGGAGGGCGAGGGGGATTGTGGCTGTTGTGATGTGTGCCGCGAGGGCGGCAACGGTGAATTGCGTGCGCCCACCGCCGAGGAACTCTTGGTCGTGCAAAAAACCCTCAGTGGCGTGGCCCGCATGTCCCGCCGCGGGACCGAGGGCTGGGAAGGCCGCTACGGCCGCGGTCGCATCGTCCAAATGCTTTGCGGCAGCCGGTCCCAGGAGGTTCTCAGCGTCGGCCTCGACCAACTTAGCACCTACGGTATTCTCAAGGGCAAAGGTGCCGGTTACCTCAACGCGCTGATGCGCTCGCTCGCTGATGTCGGACTGGTCATCACCGTCAGCGGCGAATATCCCTTGCTGACCCTCACCCCTTTGGGCGAGCGGGTGATGCGCGGCGAGGCGGCCTTCACTCTGATGTGGCCGGACACCGGCGGCAGCAGTCCGGAAGTGGCCCTGCAGGATCATGGTTTCGATCCGGAGCTCTATTCATTGTTGCGCGATCTGCGTGCCAAAATCGCCAAGCACGAGGATTTGCCGCCTTACGTGGTTTTCAACAATAAGACGCTTGAAGGCCTCGCCCGCTACCGTCCAGCCACCGCCGCCGATGCCCTGCGGGTGCCCGGCATCGGTGCTGCCAAGGTCCAGCGTTTCATCGGGCCATTCCTCAAAACCATCGCCGAGTGGCGCAAGACCCGCCGCCGCTAGATTTTAACGAACTACCACTCAATAACCAATTCAGCAATCCATGGGGAAAAATTACCAACTCGGCATTCACTGGTTTCGCAGGGATCTGCGCATGAGCGATCACCTGGTGCTGCAGGCAGCGGCTCAGTCCTGCGCTGCGGTGTGCCCTTTATATATCGCTTCCAACTGGCAAGCTCAGCATGATTGGACCGGACCCAATCGGCAACAGTTTCTGTGTGAGTGCCTAGCCTCGCTAGCGGCGGATTTGCCTGCAATCCAGGGCCGCTTGATCGTGCGCAGCGGGCCTCCGTTAGATGTCTTGGCGCGCCTGATCCGCGAAACCGGCGCGCAGGCCGTGTTTTTCCAACAGGACCCCGACCCTCATGGCAGGGCCGTGGAAATATCCGTCGAGAGCTTGTGCCGCGAGTTGGGCGTGGCCGTCCACGCCATGCACGACGTGAGCCTGCACCCGCCCCAATCCGTGCTCACCGCTACGGGCCTGCCCTACCGGGTGTACACGCCGTATTCCAAATCCTGGCTGGCAGCGACCAAGGCCCCACCGGTCGCGCAAGTCGGCGCGCTGCACACCCCACCACATATTCCTTCCGAGCCGCTGCCGACCTTGGCTCACTGGGGCTTGCAACCCTCCGCTGCCAGCCTTCTGCCCGCAGGTGAGCAGGCGGCCAAGCGCCGGCTGAGAGCCGCCTTGGCGCAGCGGGTTGGCCGTTATCATGAACAGCGCGACCTGCCGGCAGTGGCGGGCACCACACGCATCAGTCAAGACCTGCGCTTTGGGTTGCTATCGATCCGCAGTGTTTATGCTGCGGTGGTCGCCGCCTGTGAGTCTGCAACTCCTGCCGAGCAAGTCGGGTTCCAGACGTTCATCAAGGAGTTGGCGTGGCGCGAATTTTACTTCGCTATTCTGCAGCATTTTCCCGAGGTGCTCGCACTCGAGTTCGCGCCGCAGTGGCGCGGCCTGCCATGGACCGAGCCAGATGAAAAACTCGACGCTTGGCAGCAGGGGCGCACCGGCTTTCCCATCGTCGATGCCGGCATGCGCGAATTGCTGGCCACCGGCTACATGCACAACCGCGTGCGGATGATTACCGCCATGTTCCTAACCAAAGATCTGCGCTACGACTGGCGCCTCGGCGAGGCCTGGTTCATGCAGCACTTGGTCGATGGTGAAATCGCCTCCAACAATGGTGGCTGGCAGTGGTCGGCCGGCACCGGAGCCGATGCCGCACCGTATTTCCGCATCCAGAACCCCTGGTCGCAAACGGCGCGCTTCGACCCGCAGGGCACTTACATCAAACGCTGGCTGCCGGAGCTCGCCGCAGTGCCTGCTGCAAAATTGCTGGCTCCGCCCGAAAACCAGCGGCCGCTGGCCCCGGGCTATCCACTGCCCATCCTCGATCACGGCGTCGAGCGCTTGCGCACGCTGGCAATGTTCCAGAGCCACAAGACACAGCAGCGCTGAGCTGCGGCGGCGATGTGGTGTGCCTGCCGCGTCTCGCGGCAGGCCGTGGCTGCACGCCTCTGGCCGCAGCGCTTATGCAGAGACAACGCAAGAGCAGTGCATTCTCCAAGCCGGGGCAGCCTCTGGCCCGCGCCGCGAGATGCGGCACGCACGGACTGCGGCGGGAACGCCGCAGCTACTGGGTCAGCTCCACCGGAACCAGGATTTCTTGTTAGCAAGGGCTTGGGTGAGTTCCGCTAGGCGGATCTCTGCGGCCTCCGAACCTAACAATTAATCTCGATGCAGGGCTTTTTCGCCCGATTCGATGACCCATTCCACCCCCCATAAGCGCTAACTTAACCCAGCGTACAAAGACATGGGCACACGTGGTGACAGCAAATTTTTCCATGGCCTTCTCAGTGATGATTGCTGAGTGATAATTTTGGATTTTTGATGGGTCTCGTGATGGCACCTCAAATACTTGGAGAAAGATTGCTTGATTGCTCGGTCACCACTGTCTAGCAAGAGATTTGGCTGTGCAAGCACCCTGGAAACTCCACCGCTGGCTCCGTTCCGTTAGGACATTCTGATGTCCGATCGGACATCAGAATGTCCTAACGGAACGGTTAGTTCGCCCCCCCCGCCTACCCGGCTCGGATGTGCCATGGTATGGAGCGACGACCTTACTGTCGTCGTGCGGAAGGTTCGTCCATAAACTGAGCCTTCGGCATTCATTCATGGACCTCCCTTCCGCTATCACCACAAGAATGTGGTGGATCCTTAGCGCTATCACCACAAGAATGTGGTGGCTCCTTAGCGCTATCACCACAAGAATGTGGTGGCTCCTTAGCCGAGTTGCTTCCGGTGCGCCACACCCGCCCGCCGGGTTCTGCTGCTAAGAGACTGCTGCTCACCCCGCTATCACCACATCCATGGCCACGTCATGCGCCTCTCGGAAAGTGTCGGCGACGCGTTGGATCGGGTGGCAAATGCCGACTTTAACGGCGTCGGGGCGGGCGCTGGCGAGGGCGCGGTCGTAGTAGCCGAGGCCGCGGCCGAGGCGACCGCCGTTGGGGTCGAAGGCCATGCCGGGGCACAAGAAAGCATCGATCGCGGGGATTGGGACGCTGGGCAGGGTGGGGGATGGCTCGCGGATGCCGCAGGCACCGCGTGCCAAGTCCCCGGCCACATCGCGCAGCTCGTGGAACACCAGATCCTCGCCACAGATGCGGGGGAAAACCCAGCGCCTGCCAGGATCCCATGCCATCAGCGGCAATAAATCGACCTCGTCCGCCAGCGCTGCATACAAGGCCACGGTGCGCAAGGCCGGGCGGGCCGCCAGCCAGCAGCGCGCCGCTTCGCAGACCGGACCCGAGTCGAGCGGGCCGTTGCGCAGGAGTTGGCGCAGGGTGCTGCGGAGTTGGTTTTTTTTGTTGGAGAGGGAGGATATTGTCACTTGCCAGGCGGGGGGATCGGGCCATACTTTGCCCGATGAAGTGCATTTGGCAAGCCGTGGTGATTTCCTGGGTCGCGTTGGGGGTGGCACTTGCTGAGGAGGCCATCAAAATCCCGGCTTGGACGCCGTTGAAAATTCAGGCCAGCGCGTTTTCCAGTGATCTGGGAATGCTTGATGCGGAGCGCCAAGAATACGCCACCAATCTGGCCAATTGTGCGGCCACCGGCATTGTTCAAGCCAAGGGGTCGCCGAACTCGCTGGAGGAGGCGCGGCGCCTGTTGACGCTGGCATTGAACCTATCGCCGCGCAACAAGCGCTCACTCATCATCAATTTTCAACTCGGCAAAGGCGTGTTGCCGGAGGTAGCCAAGGGCGATTACAGTCCGCAGGTGCTCGCCCGCCTGTTGCTGACCCGGGGCCAGCTTCTGACCAAGCAGGAAAGTCCGGAAAACCTTCTGCTCGCCCGCATGTTTTTCCAACTCGCCGCCGAACTCGACTCGAAAAACGAGGACGCGGTGTACGCCAGCGAAGTTGACCGGCTCGATCACGGCAATGTGGATTGGACGCTGCTGACCCGCGCGCGTCCCACTCCGGAGTTGGCGCCGGCACCCGAGAAGGAGTCAGTAAAAGAGCCTGTTAAGGAAGCCGCGGCGCCCAAGGAACGGGGCCCGCGTATCGGCCCGCAACCCAGGCCGTAGCCCCCGCGCTCCTGGGCTCTATGGCAGCAGGCGTTCGGTGGTGGAGATGGCGTACATCTGGCCGGCTTGATTGATCAGCGCAGTGGAGATGAGCGACACATGGATGACGCTGCCATGCTTGGTGAGGCGCTGGGTTTGATCGGGTTGCAGCAGCTCGGCCTGGCTCAAGTGATGGATCTTGGCCAGGGCATCGGCTTGGATGGCCTTGGGGATGCGGTCGCGCGCGTTCATCAGCAGCGCTTCCGCTTCGCTCCAGCCGTAGAGCTGCGTGGCAGCGTGGTTCCAAGCGAGGATGCGCCCGTCGAGGTCTTGCACGGTGATGGCATCATGCGCGTCATTGACCACCACCGCCAGGCGCAGTTGGTCGTTGGCTTTGTGCAGCGCCTCGCGGGTGGCGACGATTTCGGTGATGTCCACAAAGGTGATCACTCCGCCTTCGATCACGTTGTGGGTGGTGCGGTAGGGCATGATGCGCAGCGTGTAGCGCTTGTCATCGAGGGTTCTCACCTCCGTCTCCTTGGGGATGAGGGTGGTGAGCACCTCGCGGGCATCGGCGACGAGCGAGTCATAGCCGACGAGGTTGGAAACGATGTGGCCAATGGGCCGGCCGACGTCAGTGGGGATGAGGTTGATGATACGGGTAGCGGAGGGGGTGAAGCGCAGCAGGCGCAGGTCGAAATCCACAAACACGGTGGCGATGCCGGTACCGGCCAGCAGGTTTTGCATATCGTTGTTGCTGCGGGACAAATCGGCGACCTTGTTTTGCAATTCGGTGTTGACGGTGGCCAGTTCCTCGTTGAGCGACTGCAATTCCTCCTTGGAAGTTTCCAGTTCTTCGTTGGAGGATTGCAATTCCTCGTTGACGCTCTGCATCTCTTCGTTGGAGCTCTTGAGTTCTTCATTGGATCTCTCGAGTTCCTCGTTGGCGGTTTGCAGGTACTTTTCCTTAGCACGCAGTTGCTGCTTGAGCAGCACCAGGTGCTCATCGTGGTCGGCACCTTCGTCATCAGGGGCTGGCGAAACATCCACGCCTCGCAGCGCCGCCGAACCGATTTTCTCGAGGATCACCAGAAATAGGGGGGCGTCTGCTTGCTCGGCGGCGTCATAGGGCAGTGGGCAAATCGTCAGGTTCACCGTGCTGTAGTCGCCGTTGGTTTTGACCTGCAGGCCCGCGCGTTGCTCCGCATCGCCGCTCTTGGCGGCATTTTTCAGGGCCTTGGCCAGCTCACCGCGCAGCCCGCTGCGGGCCATTTTAAGGATGTTATTGATGCCGGCTTCGCCCGGTGACGGTTCTAGGAACATGCCGCTGCGCCCGTGCAGATAGAGGATATCGCCATGGCTGTTGATGAGGATGCCGACCGCGGTATTTTGTTTGAGCAGCACTTCCTCGGTGAGTTCGCGCCATGGGCGCTTGTGGGTTTCGGGTGCTTTGGCGCTGGTCTGCGGGTACTGGGCATGCAGCGCCTCCATCGACGGCAGAAAGCGGGCCAACATCCGGTTCAGCCCGCCGTGGGAATTCTCCTTGCGCAGATAGATCTTCAACTTGCGCTCTATCGGCTCGAACAGCTCGACAAATTCGCCGATCGTCTCGGAGGTGCCCAGAAACAGAAATCCGCCCGGATTGAGCGCGTAGTGGAATAGCGGAATGACTTTTTTCTGCAATTCCGTGCTCATATAAATGAGCAGGTTGCGGCAACTAATCAGGTCGAGTTTGGAAAATGGCGGGTTTTTGATTACATCCTGCTCGGAAAACACCAGCATCTCGCGGATACTCTTGTGGATGCGGTAGCCGCTGCCGTCGGGCTCGGCGGTGAAGAAGCGTGCCAAGCGTTCCGGCGTGATATCGGCGCTGATGCTCGCCGGAAAGAGGCCGGTCCGCGCCGCCGCGACCGCCTGACTGTCAATGTCGCTGGCGAAAATCTGTACCGTGTAAGGTTGCTTGAGCGCCTGGATTTTTTCAGCGATGAGGATGGCGATGGAGTAGGCCTCCTCGCCGGTGGAGCAGCCGCTTGACCAGACGCGCAGCAGGCTGCCGGCGGGCTTGGAGGCGAGGAGTTTGGGAATGACTTGTTCCTCGAGTGCCTTGAAGGCGGCCGCATCGCGGAAGAAACTCGTCACGTTGATGAGCAGGTCGCGAAACAGCGCCTCCACCTCCGACGGGGTCTGTTGGAGGTAGCTGACGTAGCTGGGCATCTCTTCAATCTGATGCACGGCCATCCGCCGCTCGATGCGCCGGTGGATCGTACTCGGCTTGTACAAGGAAAAATCGTGGCCTGTCTGGTTGCGCAATAATACGAATATCTTCTTCAAGGCGGCCTCGGGCCGAGGCGCCGCCCCGTGCTGCGGTGAGCGGCCGAAGGCGTGGGTCACGTAGCTGATGAGTTGCGCGGGCATCTCGGCTGGCGGCAATTCATAATCCGCTAGACCGGTGGCGATGGCGCTGCGCGGCATGCCGTCATACTCGGTGCTGGTGGGCGTCTGGACCATGGCCATGCCGCCCTCGCCCTTGATGTCACGCAGGCCGAGGGTGCCGTCGGTGCCGGTACCCGACAGCACGATGCAGATGGCGCGCTCGCGCTGGTCTTGGGCGAGGGAGCGGAAGAAGAAATTGATGGGCAGGCGCTGGCCGCGTGGGGCGGAGGGTTCCATCAATTGGAGGGTGCCGTTTAGGAAGGCCATGTCGCAGTTGGGAGGAATGATATAGGCGCAATTCGGCTGCACCGTCATGCCATCCTCGACCTCAAACACCTGCATGCGGGTGTAGCGGCGGATCAGCTCTGCGAGAAGGCTCTTGTGGTCGGGCGCGAGGTGCTGCACCAGCACAAACGCCATTCCCGGCTCCGTCGTTGCGGGCATCGCGGAAAAAAATGCCTCGAAAGCCGCCAGTCCACCGGCCGATGCTCCGATGCCGATCACCGGAAATCCCGCCACTGGCTCTGGCTCTGGTGCTTTCTTTGCTGCCGCCAGGGTTTTTTTCACTCCGGCCGCAGCGCTTGACTGGTGGGGCGGCTTGCCGGGCTGAGGTTGGTGGCTTGGCTGGCGGACCTTCGGCGGGGTATTTGGGTTTTCTTTCATTACGTTGGATATGGCTGCCGGTGTCTTCTGGCGCGTGGCAACTCTGCTGTAAGCGAGCGCTTGGCCCATGTCTAAACCAGCGCATGCGGAGTAACCTCAAATATGCGAAAAACACGCAATCTAATAATTTTCTATTTTTTTTTTGACATTGGGCCTATTTTATGAACAGGCTGGGGGCATGTTTCAAAGGCGCAACCCAATAGACGCTGGCAACAATTCAAGCCCACTTGCCGGGCGAGATGTCTCTCCTCCGGGTACGCTGCCTGCTGCGGAAACGCCGGAAATTGAGCACAATCTGCAGGTTTACCAAATCGAGCTGGAAATGCAGAACGAGGAGTTGCGCCAGTCGCAGGACGATCTGCTGGCTTCCAACGCGCGCTACTTGGACCTCTATAACCAGGTGCCGGTGGGTCTGGTAGTCCTCGACGCGGCTGGGTTGATCCAAGAGGCCAATCTCGCCACCGCCACCCTGCTGGGGGTGAGTCGCGTCAAGTTGGCCGGGCAAGCCTTATCCCGCTACATTTTTCATGAGGATCAGGACGACTATTTCCGTTTCCGGCGGCAAATAGTGGAGCCTACCCCATCGTGCCGCGTGGAACTGCGGATCGTCCACTGCGACATGACGCCCATCTGGGTGCAGGTGGACGCCGTGGTCTTCCCCGATGACCAAGGCAGGCCCACGCTGCGCTGCATGCTCAGAGATGTGACTGAGAGACGGGAACTGGAGCACTCATTGCAGATGAAAAACCAGGCTTTTAATGCCGCACTCAGCGCCAAAAGCATCGCCACCCCTGATGGAATCATCACTGAGGCCAACGCCACCTTCCTGCGGCTCTGGCACATCCCTCACCTCGAGGAGGTGGTCGGCAGCCCCATCGCGCATTTTTTCATGCATCGGCGTGAGGCGATGGCCATCATGGTCGCGCTCGATGAAATCGGTTATTGGGAGGGCGAATTCACTGCTAGGAGGGGGGATGGCTCGAGCTTTCTGGCGCGTGCTTTGGCCACCGTTTTGCGCGACTCGAATGGCAAAATGACCGGGTATCAATCGTCGGTGATGGACGTGACGGAACGCAAGCAGGCGGAACTGGCGCTGGAGGAATGGAATCAGACGCTGGAGGCGCGGGTAGCCGAGCGCACGCGCGAGCTCAAAGACAGTGTAGAGCGCTTCCGCCAACTCGCCGATGCCACCTTTGAAGGCATCGCGGTGGCTGATGATGGCATCCTGTTGGACGGCAACCAGCGTTTTGCCGAGATGCATGGCTATGAGCTGGCTGAAATGTTGGGCCGGCCGCTGAGTGACTTTGTGGCACCCCAGTCGCGACGCGCGGTCGCCAAAGGCTTCAGCAGCACCCGCCCGCGCAACCACCGGGTATTCGGCTTGCGCAAGGATGGCTCGGTTTTCCCGCTGGAAACCCACATGCGTGTCGGCCCGTGGCTGGAGCACAGCGTGCGCATCATCACCCTCCGCGATCTGACTGAGATCAAAGCGACGGAAGGCCGGATGCACTCCTTGCGTACCGATCTGGTCCATGCCCAGCGCCTCGCCTTGGTTAGCGAAGTAAGCGCGGGTATCATCCATCAGCTCAGCCAGCCGCTCAGTTGCATGGGCACCAACCTCAGTGTGTTACGCAAACTCAAAGCCGCAGAGCTCGAGCAATGCGGCGCGATGGAAATTTTCCATGATCTTGAGGCCGATGCCGCGCGCATGCGAGACATCGTGATCCACTTGCGGGCCATCGCCAACCCGGGGCAAATTGCCCGTGCCAGCGGTTGCCTCAATGCGTTGACCAAGGAGGTGCTGCCCCTGCTCCGAGCGCGGGCCGACCATGCCCAGGTGCATCTCAAGCTCGACTTGTGCGAGCACTTGCCCGCCATCCATGCCGACGCGATTCAGCTTAGCCAAGTCATCTTCAATCTGATGTGCAACGCGATCGAGGCCTCGGCAGACGTCCCGCTGGAGCGGCGCATGGTGCTCGTCACCACCCGTCCGCACGCTGAGAGCGGCGTGGAATTACGCGTGCGTGATCACGGCTGCGGGCTGTCTGACGATTCCATCGAGCGCTTGTTCACCCCGTTTTTCTCCACCAAATCCACCGGCATGGGCGTCGGCCTGCGCCTCTGCCAGACCATCATCCAGGCCCACGACGGGCAAATCGATGGCTTCAATAACGCCGATGGCATCGGCGCCACTTTCCGCATCGAGTTGCCGGTCGATTCGCCACTGCTAATGTCTCCTGTGAGCGCGTGATGCAGGCCGGGCGAGCGCCCCAGCGCAGGTGTGGACTGCAGGCGCAAGGGCTCCAATCCCCCAGGCTCTGTCGGAGCCGGCGGCCCGCCACGGGCTCCTAGCGCTTGGTTATAGCCAAGGCGCAGAGAGCAGAGCGCGCAGCGCTTTCTTATGTTGTCTTGTGTCTTGTGTCTTGCAGACTTGCGTCTTCTTCCGCAAGCAGCAAGCGGGCGGCGGTGGCGGCGGGGATTTGATTGGAGGCGACTTGTTGTTCGAGGTCGGGCAGAAGGTGTCGGATGCGCGGATTGCGCAAGAACCGTTCGCGCAGCTCCTCCTCGATCATCGCATGCATCCACTCGACGGCCTGGCGCTCGCGGCGCGCAGCCAACGCGCCGGACTCGCGCGTGACGAGCATGAATTGGTCGATGATGCCCCACAATTCAGTGAGGCTGGCCGGTAGGTGGGCGGAGCAGGTGGTGCAGCGGGTTTTCCACCCGGGCGTCGCGGGTTGCAGGAAACTTAGCACCCGGTTGGATTCGGCGGCGGCCAACTTGGCCCGCTGGATATTGTCCCCGTCGGCCTTGTTCACGGCTAACAAGTCGGCGCTTTCGATGACGCCTTTTTTCATACCTTGGAGTTCGTCGCCGGCGCCGGCGAGCATGATGAGCAGGAAAAAATCCACCATCGAGCGCACGGTGATTTCATTTTGGCCAACGCCGACGGTTTCCACCAGAATCACGTCGAAGCCAGCGGCCTCGCACAGCAACATCGTCTCGCGGCTTTTGCGGGCGACCCCGCCTAACGAGCCGCTGGCAGGCGAGGGGCGGATGTAGGCGTGGGGGTGGCGCGCCAGGTTTTCCATGCGTGTCTTGTCGCCGAGGATGCTGCCGCCGCTCACTGAGCTGGACGGATCCACGGCGAGTACGGCGAGGCGGTGGCCTTGGTCGCAGAGCAGGCAGCCGAGGGTTTCGATGAGGGTACTTTTGCCGGCACCGGGCACGCCGGTGATGCCGACGCGCATCGAGCGGCCGGTGTGGGGCAGTAGGCGGGTGAGGAGTTGTTGGGCGAGGGCTTGGTCGCTAGGGCAGTGGCTTTCCACCAGCGTGATGGCCCGCGAGAGAATGGCGATATCCGCCGCCAGTACCCCGCGGGTGTAATCGTCGAGACTGAGTTGCCGGCGTCTGGCGGGTTGCGGGTGGCTCGCAGCGGCCGCGTCCGGCGCCACTCCCGCCATCACGCGACAGGCGAATTTCGGGTCATGCTCGGAGCCCAGCGGCACCCAGTCCGGCACTGCAGGTGCCGCGGCGCAGCCACAGGCGGGCTCCGGGCTTGGCGGAAGAGGGAGGCTGGCGGAATCCGGGCTCATGGGATGGGCGAAGGGCGGGGCGGAGCCGACGCAAAACGGCTGACGCAGAATTACGTGGATTTTACGGGTTTATCAAGGGTTTGCTACAAGGCTAGCCATCAGCACCTCATTGCTGGCGCAGATGATCACGGATTTCACGGATTTCACGGATTTCACGGATTTCACGGATTTCACGGATTTCACGGATTTCACGGGTTTCACGGGTTTCACGGGTTTCACGGGTTTCACGGGTTGAAGAAATGGTGGCAGGAAAATGCAGGGCAAGAATATTTATAAGAGATTTTTTATTTCCAGGCGTCCTGTCTGCACAACCTTCGGAGCTCACCCCTCCAGCCATCCGTGTCAGGCTAAAGGGGGGGGGGCTGGCTCCAGTCAGTTAGGACATTCTGCTGTCCGATCGGACAGCAGAATGTCCTAACGAAAACTATGGTTTACGGTTAGATTGAGATCGTTTGTGGAAGTTTGATTTTTCTGCCCAGCATTTTTCTGCCTGATTTTTAAATGCGTGCGCGGGGAATGGGCGAGTGGCCTCGAGGGGTTGCCTGTTGGTTGCCGCGAGCGGAGGTGGTGGGGGCATGGCGGAGGTGGTGGGGAATGGCGGCGGGGGTGGGGAATGGCGGAGGGGGTGGGG
>Ga0114962_10000826_pt1 | contig 26948 bp, 17 predicted proteins | sample C_130820_MF_Meta_FD_87017 | JGI IMG/M metagenome (GOLD analysis project Ga0114962, IMG submission 87017) | Freshwater microbial communities from Lake Croche, Canada to study carbon cycling - C_130820_MF_MetaG | ecosystem: Environmental > Aquatic > Freshwater > Lake | place: Lake Croche, Canada...
GTTTAAAACTTCATCAATGTGAATGTCCATATAGGCGTCATTTTCGGTTATCGAACCTAAATCGTCCACTGATGAGAAGTCAAAAGCTTCGGTATCGGCAATTTCAAGAATTTTTAATCCTTCAGCACCATTCAGAAACTCTCCTTTTTCGTTAAGCAATTTTAACGCATTCCATTGTTTTGGATTGTGGGATGCTGTGAGTATAATTCCACCATCCGCTTTATCAAGAGCCACTGCCACTTCTACTGTTGGAGTAGTTGACAAACCCAAATCAATCACATCAATTCCTAATCCCAATAAAGTATTAATTACCAAATTATGAATCATTGGTCCTGAAATTCGGGCATCACGACCAACAACTACTTTCAGTTTATCTTCACGGGTAGCATAAGGATCTGAATATTCTTTAAGCCAAGTTCCATAAGCAGAGGCAAATTTTACGGCATCTAGTGGGGTTAAATTATCACCAACTTTACCCCCTATGGTTCCACGTATTCCTGATATTGATTTTATTAAAGTCATTGGTTCTATTTTAAATTTAGGATATTTCTTTTAAATTTGATTACAAATATAATAATTGAGGCCTTATAAAAGTCAATAAAAACGCGAAAATCAAGTTAAAAATCAGTAAATTCGGCAAATGAATTTTCTAGCACACATCTATCTTTCGGGTGAAAATGATTTAATAAAAATTGGCAATCTTATGGCTGATGGCATTCGAGGAAAACAATTTGAAACTTATCCATTGGACATCCAAAAAGGAATATTTTTACATCGCGGAATCGATACTTTTACTGATGCACATCCAATTTTCAGACAGAGTACAAAAAGACTTCATGCTAAATACCATCATTATGCCGGCGTTATAGTTGATGTATTCTATGATCATTTTTTAGCTAAAAACTGGACTCGCTTTTCAAACGAACCTTTGAATGATTATGTAGCTCGTTTTTATAAGTCTTTGGATGATAATTATGATTCCTTGAGCCCAAAAACAATAATGATGATGCCTTATATGATTGAACAAAATTGGCTAGTAAGCTATCAAACTATTGATGGAATCCATCAAATACTAACTCAAATGGATGGGCGTACAAAAAATGAATCAAAGATGCGTTTTGCCAGTGCCGATTTGGCCGAATTCTATTCCGAATTTGAAGAAGATTTTAATTTGTTTTTCGGAGATTTACAAGATTATTCTGTACAAAAATTAAGTAGCTTATGAAAAATTTTATCCTGACACTTTCCATATTATTATTTTTTATACCCAATGCTATTCATGCCCAGCAAGGTTTAATCACTTCCAAAGCGATGGTCGTTTCTGCGCGAGAAGAAGCATCCAAAATAGGAGTTGAAATCATGAGGAAAGGTGGAAATGCTTTTGACGCCATGGTTGCTACCGAATTGGCATTGGCCGTAGCCTATCCTTTTGCAGGAAATATTGGAGGTGGGGGTTTTATGGTTTATCGCAAAGCGAATGGCGAAATTGGTTCTTTGGATTACAGAGAAAAAGCACCATTAGCAGCTACGAAAGATATGTTTTTAGACGAAAACGGAAATGTGATTCCTGGAAAAAGTACTAAATCAGCTCTTGCAATTGGAGTTCCTGGAACTATTGCCGGTGTATTTGCAGTTCATGAAAAATTTGGATTTCTTCCTATGGAAGAAATTTTGAAACCAGTTATTGCACTTGCTGAAAAAGGAGTTGTTGTTACCAAAAAACAAGAAGAGAGTCTGAATTATTATCGGGAGGCCATTCTAAAAATAAACGGTTCAAATTCGATGTATGCTAAAGTTTTTAAAGAAAAGGATACTATCAAATATCCCGCTTTGGCCAATACTTTAAAAAGAATTGTTAAAAATGGACGTTCTGAATTTTACACCGGGAAATCCGCTAAAATTCTAGTAAAGTATCTTAAAGAAAACGGAGCTATTATCAGTCGAAGTGATTTAGCTAAATACGAGGCCGTTTGGCGAACACCTTTGAATTTCGTTTATAAAGATTTAAAAATAATTTCAATGCCTCCTCCAAGCAGCGGTGGGATTTGTTTAGCAGAAATATTCAAGATGATTGAGCCTTTTGATCTTGCAAAAATGGGTGCCAATTCCACTCAAGGCATTCAAGTATTGGTGGAAGCCGAAAGAAGAGCATATGCAGACAGAAGTTACTTCCTTGGCGATCCTGATTTTGTAAAAATTCCGATTAAAGAATTAATGTCAGAGGAATATCTAAAAAACAGGATGGCCGATTTTAGCTTTGACAAAGCCAGTTTATCATCGGATATTAAAGAAGGAAAAGTAAATTATAAGGAAAGTACAGAGACAACCCATTATTCTATTGTAGACCAATTTGGAAATGCTGTTGCGGCAACAACTACATTAAATGATGGTTATGGCTCCAAATATTATTGTTCCGAACTTGGTTTTTTTTTAAACAATGAAATGGATGATTTTAGTGCTAAACCTGGTGTTCCAAATATGTTTGGATTAGTTGGAAATGAAGCAAATAGTATCGCTCCTCAAAAAAGAATGTTAAGTTCTATGACACCAACCATCGTTGAAAAAAATGGGAATTTATTTATGGTCGTTGGTTCTCCGGGAGGTTCCACTATCATTACTTCGGTATTACAAACTATTTTAAATGTATCCGAATTTAAGTTAAGTATGCAGGAGGCAGTAAACGCTCCTCGTTTTCATCATCAATGGCTGCCCGATCTAATTACTTTTGAACCTAATGCTTTTGATGTGCAAACTTTGGCTCATTTAAAATCTAAATCCTATATCATAAATGAGAAAACGACTCCTGTTATTGGTAAAGTAGATGCGATTTTGAGGCTTCCGAACGGAAAATTGGAAGGTGGGGCCGATAAAAGAGGTGACGACAAAGCAGTTGGATTTTAACAGCTCAAATAATTTGTGGCTTAATCGCAGTTTACTCTTATTCCAATTGGGTAACAAACAAAAAAAATGAGAGATTCTTGTTTTTGAATTTTTAAAACGTGCTGATTCCGGGGAATTTTTTATTCAAAAAGCTATTGGTTGGACCTTAGGCGAATATGCAAAAACGAATCCAGAGGCAGTTCGAAATTTTGTTCTTCAACATCAATTAAAACCGCTAAGCGCTAAAGAAGCGCTCGAAAACCTTTTATAAAGTCAAAAAATATAGTAAATTCGCAACATCCTTAAAATAAGTAATGTTAAAAAAATCATTTCACAAGCTCGAGAACCTATTAATTTTTTTACAAAGTATACTGTCCAACAAGCAGTTTATTTTTATGTCCAGCGTTTTAATTGGCATCTCCTCTGCCTTGGCTGTTATTGTTTTAAAAACTTTTGCACATCAGGTTTTCTCTTTTGCTTCTTATATTAATGGTATTTTAAAATTAAGTTTCATCAATAGTATACTACCTATTGTAGGTATTTTACTTACAGTTTTTGTTGTTAAAAGAGTTTTGGGCGGTACTATAGAAAAAGGGACCTCTCAAATTTTATATGCCGTAGCTAAAAAAGCAGGTATCATTCCAAGAAAACAAATGTATGCTCAAATTCTAACCAGCTCATTAACCGTTGGTTTAGGAGGATCAGCAGGTTTAGAAAGCCCAATCGTCATCACAGGCGCCGCTTTTGGTTCCAATTATGCCCAACGCTACAAACTAAGTTACAGAGACCGCACACTCCTCATCGGTTGTGGTGTTGCTGCCGGAATAGCAGCCGCATTTAATGCCCCAATAGCTGGGGTATTGTTTGCCATTGAAGTATTATTGGTTGATGTTAGTATATCGGCTTTTACACCTATTATTATTGCAGCAGCAACTGGAACATTAGTCTCTCTTATCGCCTTGGACGAAGCTGCTTTATTAAACTTTAAGGAACAACAAACTTTTGATTATCACAATATTCCTTTTTATATCCTTTTGGGTTTATTTACAGGATTACTTTCGGTTTATTATTCTCGAAACTTTATCAAAGTAGAGCATTATTTTAGTCGGTTAAAATTAGGACCTTATAAAAAAGCCTTTTTTGGTGCCTCGATATTAGCAGTAATACTCTTTATATTTCCTTCTCTATTTGGAGAAGGTTATGAAAGTATAAAAACATTATCACAACAAGATCCGGGAAAATTATTAGAAAACACTTTATTTGCCAGTTTTCGAAATAGCGAATGGGTCCTTTTATTGTTTGTGGGCTGTACCATGATGCTAAAAGTTTTTGCTTCCGCAATTACTTTAGGAAGTGGAGGAAACGGAGGAAATTTTGCACCTTCCCTCTTTTTGGGTTCCTATCTCGGTTTTTTCTTCTCCAAATTTTTTAATTTAATTGGATTTTCTAACCTACCAGTTAGTAATTTCACCATGGTTGGAATGGCTGGAATATTAAGTGGATTATTTCATGCCCCCTTAACTGCTATTTTCTTAATTGCTGAAATAACTGGTGGTTATGATTTAATGATACCGTTGATGATTGTTACCTCCATTAGTTTTGCAATATCAAAAAGATTTGAAAAACATTCCCTAGACGTTAAGGCTTTAGCCAAAAAAGGACTTGCATTCACTAGTAATAAGGATACTAACATTCTAACAACATTAGATATCAATACAATTATTCAAACGGATTATCTTACCATTTCACCCGATGAAAATTTGGAAAAATTAGTGGATTTAATATCCCATTCCAATCAGGTTATTTTTGCTGTTGTAAATAGGGAAAATCAATTTTTAGGTATTGTACATTTTAACGACATACGTGAAAAAATATTCAATACTTATTCTGTTAAATACACCCTTGTAAGAGATGTGATGAGCGACCCTCCAGAAATAATTTCTCCAGAAGATACAATGGAAACCGTTATGAATAAATTTGAAAGTGCTAAAATGGTTTTTCTTCCCGTTCTAAAAAACGGTAAATATTTTGGATTTATCTCTAAATCAATAGCTTTAGAAGCCTATAGAAGTAAACTCAAGTCTATGAGTATTGATTAATTTTGAATCCTTTTTACTCCTCTTTAACAAAATCTTCCCAACTGTAGCATACAAAGAATAAATCAAAATGTTAACTTTGCATTTTGATAAAAATTATGCTAGAAAACAATAATAATATTGAAGTATTGGGAGCGCGAGTTCACAATCTCAAAAATATTGATATATCCATTCCAAGAGAGAAATTAGTAGTGATTACTGGTCTTTCAGGATCAGGGAAATCCTCCTTAGCTTTCGATACTATTTATGCAGAAGGACAAAGGCGTTATGTAGAAACTTTTTCTGCTTATGCGCGTCAATTTCTCGGAGGTTTAGAACGTCCCGATGTTGATAAAATTGATGGCCTTTCACCAGTTATTGCCATCGAACAAAAAACAACAAGTAAAAGTCCGAGATCCACTGTAGGAACCATAACCGAAATATATGATTTTCAGCGCTTACTTTTTGCAAGAGCCGCCGATGCCTATAGCTATAATACGGGTGAAAAAATGGTTTCTTATACCGATGAACAGATCAAGGATTTAATAATGAATGATTTCCTTGGGAAAAGAATAAATATTTTGGCTCCCGTTATTCGAGCTAGAAAAGGGCATTATGGTGAACTATTTCAACAGATCGCAAAACAAGGCTTTCTTAAAGTACGCGTTAACGGTGAAGTAAAAGACATAAGCTCTGGGATGAAATTAGACCGTTACAAAACCCATGATATCGAAATTGTAATCGATAGAATGGTGATTGAAACTAGTGCAGAAAACGATAAAAGACTGACAGAAAGTATTAAAACTGCGATGTATCAGGGTGAAAACGTACTGATGATATTAGATCAGGACAGTAATGAAGTTCGATTTTTCAGTCGGAATTTAATGTGTCCAAGCACCGGTATTTCCTATCAGAATCCGGAACCCAATTTATTTTCTTTCAATTCACCTAAAGGAGCTTGTCCACACTGCAAGGGATTGGGAACAGTAAATGAAATTAATCTGAGTAAAATTATTCCGAATCCAAAATTATCAATTAAGAATGCTGGTTTTGCCCCTTTAGGTGAATACAAATCGACTTGGATTTTTAAGCAATTGGAAATCATTGGTGAAAAATTTGATTTTAAATTGACAGATGCTATCGATACTATTTCAGAAGAAGCCATGGAAATGATTCTCCATGGTGGGAAAGAAAAATTTTCGGTAGTTTCAAAAACTATGGGACTCACTAAGGAGTATAAAATTGAATTTGAGGGAATTTCACATTTCATCAAAAACCAACATGACGAAAGTGGATCTGCTAGCATCAAACGCTGGGCAGCGGGATTTATGGACGTCATTCAATGTCCGGTTTGCGAAGGAAGTCGATTGAAAAAGGAAGCTGCTTTTTTTAAAATAAACGACAAAAACATTTCTGAATTGTGTGATATGGATATCTCCGATTTGACTGCTTGGTTTTATGATCTAGACCGTCATCTCTCTGATAAACAAAAACGTATCGCTACTGAAGTAATTAAAGAGATTAAGGATCGATTGGATTTCCTTATGAATGTAGGTTTGGATTATTTGGCATTAAGCCGAAGTTCCAAATCACTTTCAGGCGGAGAGGCCCAACGCATTCGACTGGCTACTCAAATTGGTTCTCAGTTGGTAGGTGTTTTGTATATTTTAGATGAACCCAGCATTGGTTTACACCAAAGAGACAATGATAAATTAATACATTCCTTAGAATTATTAAGAGATTTAGGAAACTCTGTTATCGTCGTAGAACATGATAAGGATATGATTGAACGTGCGGATTATGTTATTGATATTGGTCCAAAAGCGGGGAAATTCGGAGGTGAAATTATCAGCAAAGGAACTCCAACTGAAATATTAAAAGATCATACGCTTACTGCTTCTTATTTAAATGGAGAGCGCAAAATTGAAGTACCCAAAAAACGAAGAGAAGGAAATGGTAAATTTTTAAAACTCAGTGGAGCTACGGGAAACAATTTGAAAAATGTGAGTATTGAATTACCATTGGGTAAAATGATCTGCGTTACAGGAGTTTCAGGAAGTGGAAAATCGACTTTAATAAATGAAACTCTTTATCCTATTCTGAATAATTTTTATTTCAACGGCGTTCGAAAACCTAAACCTTATAAGAAAATTGAAGGTTTAGAGCATTTGGATAAAGTAATTGACATTGATCAAAGTCCTATTGGGCGCACCCCAAGGAGTAATCCTGCCACTTATACTGAAGTTTTTACAGAAATCAGAAACTTGTTTACCATGACATCTGAAAGTATGATTCGCGGTTATAAAGCAGGACGATTTAGTTTTAATGTCAAAGGCGGTCGATGCGAAACCTGTGAAGGTGCTGGCGTACGAACTATAGAAATGAATTTCCTACCAGATGTATACGTTGAGTGTGAAACCTGTCAAGGCAAGCGATTTAACAGAGAGACTTTAGAGATACGTTTTAAAGGAAAATCTATTTCGGATGTTTTGAATATGACGGTTGATGAAGCTGTTCCTTTCTTTGAAAATATTCCAAAAATATACCGAAAAGTAAAAACGATCCAGGATGTAGGTTTGGGTTATATCACATTAGGACAACAAAGTACTACACTTTCAGGCGGAGAAGCACAACGTATTAAACTTGCGGGGGAATTATCTAAAAAGGATACTGGTAACACTTTTTATATTTTAGATGAACCGACTACGGGATTGCATTTTGAAGACATTCGAGTATTAATGGAAGTCATTAATAAATTAGTAGACAAAGGCAATACCATATTAATCATTGAACACAATATGGACGTCATTAAACTGGCTGATTATATTATCGACATTGGGCCTGAAGGAGGTAAAAACGGTGGACAATTAGTGGCTAAAGGGACTCCCGAAGAAATTATAAAAAATAAAAAAAGCTATACTGCTCAATTTTTGAAAAAAGAATTATATTAGCAGTATTGGTTTTGAGATTTCTAAATTTTATCAAAGAAAAAGTTAAAGTAAGCAAAGAGATAAATGAAGTACGAAATAAGATTAGAAATAAAGTAGCCACACAAAAAAATATGAGATTAGAGGATTTTGATAATGACGAGGAGAAAGTATTACAAGATAAATTAAAACGTAAAACCTGGAATGAAATTCGGACTAATGATAGTTGGGCGATTTTCAAAATCATGGCCGAATTTGTAAATGGCTATGAGAATATGGGTCGTATTGGCCCTTGTGTTTCTATTTTTGGTTCAGCCAGAATGAAACCAGAGGATAAATATTACATTCTTGCTGAAAAAATAGCTTACAAAATAAGTAAAGCAGGTTACGGAGTCATTACAGGCGGAGGTCCCGGAATAATGGAAGCCGGAAACAAAGGCGCGCATTTGGGTGGAGGGACATCGGTTGGATTGAATATTGTTTTGCCTTTTGAGCAGCATTTCAATCCTTATATTGACAATGATAAAAATCTAAATTTTGATTATTTCTTTGTACGTAAAGTGATGTTTGTTAAGTATTCACAGGGGTTTGTAGTTATGCCTGGAGGATTTGGAACCATGGATGAATTGTTTGAAGCGATGACTTTAATCCAGACTAAAAAAATTGGTCGCTTCCCTATTATTCTTGTTGGAAGCAGTTTTTGGAGCGGATTAATTGACTGGATAAAAACGGTCTTAATAGAAAAAGAACATACGGTAAATCCTGAAGATTTAAACTTATTAAAAATAGTAGATACTGAAGATCAAGTGGTCGAGGTTTTAGATAATTTTTATAAAAAATACAATTTGAGTCCTAATTTTTAATTGGGATTCAATTGCTTTTTACAATACAATTTGAGCTGATTTTGTTATTCCCATCTAATTAATTTGAATAAGCATTGAAATCATTGTTGAAAATTGCGTTTTTTGTTTTCGTATTCTTGGTTACAAGCAAGCAATACGGGCAGCATCATTCTAAAATGACCTTAGAAATTAACCGAGAGAAAAATACAATTAATGTATCTCAGGAATTAGTTTTTTTTAACGAAACAAAGGACACATTACAATCGATACTTCTAAACGACTGGAACAATAGTTATTCTGACAAAAACAGTTTATTAGCAAGGCGCTTTTCAGATGAATTTGTTCGGAATTTTCATTTGGCCTACCCAAGTGAAAGAGGCAATACTAAAAACATTACTATCCTTGACGCTAATAATTTATTTGTAAATTGGAATCGTCCCTATGGAAATAACGATTTGATAAAAGTCAATTTACGAAACAGAATACTTCCTAATCAAAAGGTTGTCTTTCATCTCACCTATGTAGTCAAAATTCCTTCGGATATTTTTACCTCCTATGGATATAACAAAAATGGGAGTTTTAACCTTCGGAATTGGTTCTTAACACCTGCAAGATATGAAAATCATGCGTTTATAAAATACAGCAATGCTAATTTAGATGATGCTGCCAATGCCCTATCTGATTTTGATTTGGAAATACAAATTCCAGGAGAGTCGGAAATAAGTTCTGATTTGAATGAAATTAAGCAAGATCGCTTTCCCGGCTATAAAAGCTATATTTTAAGTGGAAAAAAAAGACTCGATTTCAGTTTGATAATTGAACCGAAATCCAGTTTCCATTCTTACAAAAACAATTCGGTTGAAGTTGTTACAAATATAACAGACAGTAAGTTAACCGATCCTGAAAAGGCACTAGTTATAAATCGCATTGTAAATTATACCCAACGAAATATTGGTCCCTACCCATTTGATAAAATAAGTATTTCGGAATCGGATTATGAACGAAATCCTTTTTACGGCCTGAATCAATTACCTAGTTTTATCAGTCCCTTTCCCGATGAATTTTTATATGAGCTCAAGTTCTTGAAAACCTATCTCAACAATTATTTAAAAAACACATTAAACTTAGATGCCCGAAAAGACAACTGGATTTTTGACGGGATTCAGGTTTACATCATGATGAAATATATTGATGAAAATCATCCAAAAAGTAAAATGATGGGGAATTTATCAAAATTGAAATTATTAAAAAGCTTTAATATCATTAATTTGGATTTCAATGAGCAATACAGTTATTATTATATGCTCATGGCCCGTAAAAATTTGGATCAGCCATTGGGAGAATCTAAAGACAAGTTAATTCGATTCAATGAAAAAATTGCTTCTAAATACAGAGCCGGATTGAGTTTCGAATACTTAGATCATTATTTAGACCAAACTATTGTTCCTAGTACCATTAAGGAATTTTATGCCCTAAATACTCAAAAACAAACGAGTAGAATGATTTTTGAGACTATGATGCAAAAGAATTCTAAGACTGATATTTCCTGGTTTTTTAAAACAATAATTGATTCAAGAGCGATTATAGATTATAAATTTAGTGCATTTTCAAAAACAAAAGACAGTATTTCATTTACCATAAAAAACAAGACCGGGACTCGTGTTCCAATTCCAGTCTATGGATTAAAAAAAGGAGAAATCGTTTTTGAAAAATGGTTTGATGGTATCCAAACAGATAGTAGCTTTACTGTTGCACGAATGAATGCTGATAAAATAGTCCTGAACTATAAAAATGAAGTCCCCGAATATAATTTAAGAAATAACTGGAAATCTTTAAGCGGTTTTTTTCCAACGAATCGCCCAGTAAAATTTGTATTCATGAAAGATTTGGAAGATTCCTATTACAATCAGGTGTTGTACCTTCCTACCATTGATTATAACCTTTACGACGGACTGTCTCCAGGTTTAAGACTTCATAATAAAACCATTTTAGACAAGCCATTTGTATTTGATATCAATCCGATGTATTCTCCAATCACTAAAAGATTAACAGGCAGTTTCTCCTTAGGAGCCAATCAAAATTTAAGAGTAGGACGCTTGTATAGTATTAAATATACCATAAACAGTTCCTATTTTCATTATGCTCCAGATGCCTCCTATTTAAAAATAAATCCAAGTATTGGGTTTTCTATTCGAGATAAGGATTTTAGGGACAATCGTAAACAAGGCCTTATATTCAGATATAATATTATCAAAAAAGAACCTTCGGCATTAATCAACAATAATAGTGAAAATTATTCTATTTTTAATGCTAAATATTTTAATACAAAGACCGAAGTTACCAAACATTTAAATTTGATAACCGATTTGCAACTTTCGAGTGGTTTTGGGAAAGTATCGGGTGAAATTCGGTACCGGAAACTTTTTGATACTAATCAACAAATTAACCTTCGATTTTATGCAGGAAGCTTTATATATAACAAAGTAGCTTCGGATTATTATAGATTTGGAGTGTACAGACCTAATGATTATCTCTTTGAATACAATCTTTTTGGAAGATCAGAAACTTCAGGATTCTTTAGTCAGCAATTTATATCAGCCGAAGGAGGCTTTAAATCAAAATTAGTACCTGCAGGAGCCAATCAGTGGATTGTTAGTACAAATGCCAGTTTTAACATATGGAATTGGATTGAACTCTATGGTGATTTGGGTATAATTAAAAACAGAAATACTAAAGAACAGCTATTATATGATAGTGGTTTACGATTAAATTTAGTAGCTGATTATTTTGAATTGTACTTTCCGGTCTATTCAAACAACGGATGGGAAGTTTCTCAGACTAAATACCCCGAAAAAATAAGATTTGTCGTCACTTTTAGCCCAAAAACCTTGTTAAATTTGTTTACTAGAAAATGGTTTTAAGTAGCATATCCAGCTAAGTTTATTAGTAATTTCTTATTATAATCTATTTTTTGGATCATAATTCTTAAAAAAAATCAAAAATTTACAATATTGTCTATCAAAAAGTAAATTATATATTTGTCATACTATTATGAAAATAGTTAGTTTTTGTATAAATTTGTTAGATAAAGCTTTAAATTCCATATATGATACCAATAGAAACCAAGGAGACATTGACATTTGAAGATTTCAAAACAGCGGTTTTGAATGACTATCAAATTGCCATAACAAGTCGGGAATGCAGTCTTTTAGGAAGACGAGAGGTTTTGACCGGAAAAGCAAAATTTGGGATTTTTGGCGATGGGAAAGAAGTTCCACAATTGGCCATGGCGAAAGCCTTTAAAAACGGAGATTTTAGATCTGGATATTACAGAGATCAAACCTTTATGATGGCTATTGGCGAGTTGTCCATCTTGGAATTTTTTGCTGGCTTATATGGTCATACTGATATTAATTATGATCCCATGTCTGCTGGTCGACAAATGGGTGGCCATTTTGTCACGCACAGTTTAAACAACGATGGTTCCTGGAAAAATTTAAATCTACAAAAAAATTCCAGTGCTGACATCTCTCCTACTGCTAGTCAAATGCCTCGTTTATTAGGATTAGCTCAAGCCTCAAAAATATATAGAAATGTTGAAGGCATTGAAAACAGTAATTTTTCAATTAATGGAAATGAGATTGCTTGGGGAACAATTGGAAATGCTTCAACATCAGAAGGTGTTTTTTTTGAAACCATCAATGCAGCAGGTGTATTACAAGTACCTATGGTTCTTAGTGTTTGGGATGATGAATATGGAATTTCAGTGCATGCTAAATATCAAACTACTAAAGAAAATATTTCTGAAATACTAAAAGGATTTCAAAGAGACGAATTTAATAAAGGTTTTGAAATTTTAAAAGTCAAAGGCTGGGATTATTCCGAATTAATTGCTACATATGAAAAAGCAGCAGAAATAGCTCGAGTAGAACACGTTCCTGTTTTAATTCATGTGGTCGAACTAACACAACCACAAGGCCATTCTACTTCTGGTTCGCATGAAAGATATAAGAATCCAGCGCGATTAAAATGGGAATCTGATTTTGATTGTATCAAACAGATGAAATCCTGGATGATTACCTATGGTATTTCAACTAAGGAAGCGCTTGATTTACTTGATGCCAAAACAAAAAAAGAAGTTTTAGAAGGTAAAAAGGCGGCATGGAACTCCTATGTGCTTCCTTTTAAAGAAGAACAGAAAGAATTGATCGACTTATTAGAAACGTTATCCAATAAAAGCAAGAATACAAATTTAATCAAATCCTTTATTTCAGATCTAAACTCCATAAAGGAGCCCATTCGAAAGGAAATTCTCATGACTGCTCGCAAAGTTTTACGAATTATAGAATCTGAAGATGCCCGAAAGGAACTTTCAAAATGGATTGTCAATTATACAAATAAAATTCAGCCTAAATTTAGTTCTAACTTACATTCCGAATCCGACAAAAATGTTTTTTCAGTAAAAGAAATACTTCCAATATATAAGGAAAATGAGGATATGGCCGATGCTCGATTGATATTAAGAGATAACTTTAATGCTATTTTTACAAAATATCCCCAAGCGCTTATTTTTGGAGAAGATGTTGGAGCCATTGGAGATGTAAATCAGGGATTAGAAGGCATGCAGGAAAAATATGGTAAACTTCGGGTTGCAGATGTAGGCATACGGGAAGCTACAATTATAGGCCAGGGAATTGGAATGGCTTTAAGAGGATTGAGACCGATAGCTGAAATCCAATACTTGGATTATTTGCTTTATGCTATCCAAATCATGAGTGATGATTTAGCGACACTACAATACAGAACTTGTGGTAAACAAAAAGCCCCATTAATCATTAGAACACGAGGTCATCGGTTAGAAGGCATTTGGCACTCCGGATCACCAATGGGAATGATCATCAATGCTGTTCGAGGAATTCATGTACTTGTGCCCCGAAACATGACTAAAGCTGCTGGATTTTATAATACTTTGTTAGAAACAGACGAACCTGCTTTAGTTATAGAATGCTTAAATGGCTATCGATTAAAAGAAAAAATACCAATTAATATGGGTGAATTCAAAACACCAATAGGAGTTATAGAAAAGATTAGATTCGGGAATGATATCACTATTGTTTCCTATGGATCTACCTTGAGACTCATTGAAAATGCCGCTGAGGAATTATCTGAAATTGGTATTGAATGCGAGATAATTGATGTACAAAGTCTTTTACCTTTGGATGTAAATCATGATATTTTAAAAAGCATTACCAAAACCAATCGATTATTAGTTATAGATGAAGATGTCCCTGGAGGCGCTTCTGCCTATTTATTGCAGCAAATTATTGAAGTTCAAAATGCTTATGACTATTTAGACAGTAAACCCCAGACCCTTTCTGCTAAAGCACATCGTCCCGCTTACGGCACTGATGGTGATTATTTTTCTAAACCTTCTGTTGAAGACATTTATGAAAAAATATATGCCATGTTGCAAGAAGTTGATCCCTCTCGATTTCCAAAATTATATTAAATAAAACTCTTTACAGCCTGTCAAATTAAAGTCCTAAAATTAGTATTTGGGACTTTTTTTATACCAAAAAATTAGAAATTTATACGACTGTTCAAAAGGAGCAGCACCTGTAATCTCTTAATTAAAAGTTATAAAATGACTGTATATTATAACTGTAAGTTAATTATCTATATTTTAGTAGATATTTAGACAAAATGAATTCACTAGAAACTATTTTAACTGCCATACAAGACGCAAAAGTGATTCCTGAATCCCACACTCAAGGCCACTATATTCCTATAGATTTATCAGTTGACAGCCCTGATTTATTAGGTGTCAATATTGAAAACTCCAATGATTTTGAAAATTTTATCAATAAATACCTGGATAAAAACGATTCAAAAGTAGCTTATGGAGGTTATAATGAAGAACGAAATTTATACAAACGATCCGAAAATTTTAATGTTGAAGCCTATGATGAACGCAATATTCATATTGGTATAGATTTGTGGATAGAAGCAGGAACAACAATATTAGCTGCCTTAGAAGGAGAAATTCACAGTTTTAATAATAATCTTGGATTAGGTGATTATGGTCCAACCATAATTTTAAAACACCGTATAGAGGATCATGTATTTTACACTCTTTATGGTCATTTGTCAGTAGAAAGTATAACCGACATCGAAACAGGGACCGTATTTAAAAAAGGGCAGGCTTTTGCAACTTTAGGATCTGCGCTAGTTAATGGCGATTATGCACCCCATTTACACTTTCAAATCATAAAAGATTTGGACTTTAATTATGGAGACTTTCCGGGAGTTTGTTCTAAAACCAGACAAAAATACTATCTAGAAAACTGTCCCGATCCCAACCTACTTTTAAAATTACCTAGCCAATCATGAAAAAAATAATTCTACTATTCTGCATCTTGTTACTTACAGGTTGCAAATCAAAACAAGCTAAACCGCTAGCGGCTAATTTAAAAATGAATGAACTTCGAATTGATGATCTTACAATTTTGAAAGTGAATCTTGAAGAGGTCGATAATACACAAAAAGCAAAAGCCCACGATTTAGGCAGCCGGGTTTTGATGGCTTGCAACACTTCTAATTTCAAACCTTTTGACGAAAGTGAAGCAACCTCTTCCGTAATTAAAAACGCAAGCAGAGACCGTCTCACAAAAACCTGTCTAAAATTCAGATTGCGATATGGTGATTTTAAAGAACTTGAATTAGTTGCTGTTTATAAAAATTATATCAATCAGACTACACTATTCAGATACCGTGCATTATACGAGAAAGAAATAGCCAATAAGGAATTTCATGTCACATTAAACAGTGAGAATAAAGTATCGTCTATTAAGTCGATGGATTGGTCTGAATCTTTTGAAACTGATTATTTACCTAAAGCAATACTAAATTCAGATGAATTATAAAGCCCTTTATTTTCTGATTTTTATTTTTTCTATATCAGCTCAAAGTCAGCAAATTATTAAAATAAAGAATTCAAATTCATATCAAGCTACAAATAGCTGGGACTTTGTTTGTAAAAATTATGCTTTGACAGGAGTTACATCTGTTCAAATTATAAATACTCTAAAAGGTGGAACTTTAAAATTAGCAATAGAAACTACAGATCCGAGTTTTAAAATAGCCGGAATTGTCTATATTAATCTCATTGATAATACTTTAATAAGCTGTTTTGATAAGGGAATAAGAGATTATATTGGAAAACAAACAATTAGTTATTATACTCTATCAGGAGTTGAAGTAAACAAGCTTAAAAAAAATGATATTCAATCTATTCGATTTAATATTACAGGGAAACCGTCAAAATTCAGCAGTCAGATTGGTTATTTCACAGCAGTAAATTCGAAAAATTATTATGCGATTACTTATGATAAAAATAAACGAAGTTTTGATACCGCTAGTGAAATCAAAGCACTTTTTGAAAAGCCTAATTTATAGCAATTGAAATGTGTGAATTATAAAAGTTTATCTTATAATTATATAACAATAGAAATACACAAAAACTAGAGATTTGAATCCATTTAAAAATAAAAATTCTTGAAATTATATATTAAATATATGGTCAGTAACCGCTGTAAGATGGCGGTTAAAGATGAATTACGAAAACTAGGTCTGCATTATATAGTGGTTGATTTAGGTGAAGTTGAAATCATGGAAAACATTAGTTTGGCACAAAGGGAACAATTAAAAATTGATTTACTCCAATCTGGTCTTGAATTGATGGATGATAAAAGAGCTATGCTCATTGAAAAAATAAAAAATGTGATTATAGAAATGGTTCATCACAGTGAGGAAGTTATTAAAGTAAATTTCTCGGAATATTTGAGTTCTAAATTAGATCACGATTATACCTATTTAGCCAATTTATTTTCAGAAGTACAAGGGACTACCATTGAACAGTTTTTGATCTCTCACAAAGTAGAACGGATTAAGGAATTAATTATTTATGGGGAGCTTAATATTACTGAAATTGCCTGGAAAATGAATTATAGCAGTGTTGCTCATTTGTCTAATCAATTTAAAAAAGTTACTGGACTAACCCCTTCCCATTTTAAAAAATTGAAAGTTAAAAGACGAAGTCCAATAGAAGAAATTGAATAAATAACCAATCATTTGGTTTATAAAAACAAAATGGATAAAGTAAGTACACAAGAATCTCATTATGCCAGAAGTTTAATCGAAGCTAGTTTAGATCCACTAGTTACTATTAATATTGAAGGAAAAATCACTGATATGAACCATGCTTTGGCTAATATCACTGGTCTTACGAGAGAGAAGCTGACAGGAACTGATTTTTTTGATTATTTCACCGAGCCTCAAAAAGCCCGAGAAGTGTATCAAGAAGTTTTTGCGAATGGATCTGTAGCCGACTCTCCCCTTACGCTTTGCAACAAAAACGGTAAGTTAACCGATGTTTTATTTAACGGATCTGTTTATAGAGATGACAGCGGAAATGTTTTGGGTGTAGTAATTGTAGCTCGTGATGTAACGGAACAAAAAAGAATAGAGAAAGAATTAATAGAAGCTAAAGTATTTGCTGAATTAGCTACTTTAATTGCAGAAGAAGCAAAAATAAAAGCTGAAAATGCAACTCAAATAGCTGAAGATGCTGTTAAAGCAAAACAGCAATTTCTTTCAAATATGAGTCACGAAATACGCACTCCAATGAATGCCATTATTGGATTCACTAAAGTGGTATTAAAAACCGACTTAACGGCTAAACAAAAAGAATACCTTACCGCAATTAAAATGAGTGGGGATGCCTTAATTGTTTTGATCAATGACATCCTTGATTTGGCAAAAGTAGATGCTGGGAAAATGGTTTTTGAACAAACCCCCTTTAAGTTGGCCTCCTCTATATCGGCAATGCTCCACTTATTTGAAACTAAAATACAGGAAAAGAATTTAATTCTTATTAAAAATTACGACGAATCTATTCCTGAAGTATTAGTTGGTGATCCTGTTCGATTGCATCAAATAATATTAAATCTTGTTAGCAATGCCGTAAAATTTACCACCGAAGGACAAATAACCGTTGGCGTCAATTTATTGGAAGAAAATGAAGAAAATGTAACTTTAGAATTTTCTATTAAAGATACCGGAATTGGAATTCCTGAAAATAGAATGGATACTATTTTTGAGAATTTCCAACAAGCAACAAGTGGAACCTCCAGATTATATGGAGGAACAGGTTTGGGATTGGCCATAGTAAAACAATTGGTAGAGGCCCAACAAGGAAAAATAACTGTTAGCAGTTCCGTGGACCAGGGTTCCAACTTTAGTTTTTATTTGAATTTTAAAAAGACAAAAGCAGAAGCAGAATTAGATACTGAAATAGTAGAATTAGATACAGAAATCAAAAATATTAAAGTTCTCGTAGTCGAAGATATGGCGTTGAATCAATTGTTGATGAAAACACTTCTTGATGATTTTGGTTTTGAACGAGAAATTGCCGATAATGGTAAAATAGCCATAGAAAAATTAAAGACTAACAATTTCGATATAATATTAATGGACTTACAAATGCCTGAAATGAATGGATTTGAAGCTACAGAATATATCAGAAACGTACTGAATTCTAAAATACCAATAATTGCGTTAACCGCAGATGTGACCACAGTAGATTTGGCAAAATGTAAAGCGGTTGGTATGAATGATTATATAGCAAAACCTATAGATGAAAGGGTTTTGTATAGCAAGATAATTGGTTTAGTCAAAAAGAATGTTTCAAAAAAAAATAAAAACAAAAACGGAGATGAATTGTTATTATCGGAAAAGTTAAAATATACCAACCTTAGCTATTTACAGCAAAGAACAAAGTCAAAACCCGAGTTAATGTTGGAAATGATATCTATATATTTAGAACAAACCCCACCTTTAATTAGTTCAATGAAACAGAGCATCAAAACAAATGATTGGAATTTGTTATACAACTCAGTACACAAAATAATCCCATCTTTCTCTATTGTAGGAATTAGTCAAGATTTTGAAAATATGGCCAAAAAAATTCAGGATTTTGCAAGTACACAAAAACAGTCGGAAGAAATAACTGAATTAGTATTTGAACTTGAAAAAGTATGTAGCCAGGCTTGCAAAGAATTAGAAAAAGAATATCTAACTATAAAAAACATGCAATTATGAAAATAGAGAACAAAATAAAAATATTTCTAGTCGATGATGATACCTTATTTTTAAAATCATTGGAAATTGATTTTTTACAAATGACCGATTTTGATATTGAAACCTATCCTACTGGGGAACTTTGTATCAAAAATTTAAATCTAAAACCTGATGTTATCATCTTGGATTATCATTTGGATGGTGTTGATGAAAATGCCATGGACGGTATATCCACTCTTGACAAAATTAAAGAAACTAATCCTGAAATTCCTGTTGTAATGTTATCTTCCCAGGATAAAATTGAAGTTGCTATTAATTGTATGCACCATAAATCTTTTGATTATATTGTAAAAAGTGAAACTGCTTTCTATCGTTTGCAAAAAATCATTACTGCCATTTTTGAGTTAAAAAAAATGGAAAACAAATTAGATTGGTATATGAAAAGGATGTAAACTTCACTCCTTTTTATCTATTTAACATGGGAATAATGTAAGTTATTCCCAAAATTGTGTAAGTCTCTTACTACACAATCATCCTACCTTTGTATCTCAATATATTGGTTTACCTCTTTAGCTTTTCAAATACAATTTAATTGCTAGAGTATTCTGAACTACCTATTGCTATTTTATACTACTAATCTAATTTGTTAGAAGTATAGCTCTTTTTGGCAGATGCCAAAAAAAGGACCTTTTTTAATTATTAAAGGGGGCCTATAAAATCATTATTAATTTCTTATTAAAAAATTATGTCCATACAAACAACGAATCCGGCAACAAACAAAGTCGTGAAATCATTTGATGAAATGACCGATACGCAAGTCGATCATGCTATTGCACAATCAGCCAACACTTTCCAAGATTGGAAAAAAACATCCTATTCTGAAAGAGGAGCTGTATTAAATAAAGTAGCCAGTTTGATGCGAGAAAAGAAAACCGCCTTGGCTAGTTTAATAACTCTTGAAATGGGAAAAATCCTATCTCAGGCAGAAAGTGAGGTTGAATTAAGCGCAAATATATTAGATTATTATGCTAAAAATGCCGAGACTTTTTTGGCGGATAAAAAGTTAAAGCCTGAACTTGGCGAAGCTTTTATACGATCCAGTCCAATTGGTGTATTATTAGGTGTAGAACCTTGGAATTTTCCATTTTATCAGGTGGCGCGTTTTATAGCGCCAAATATAATGGTTGGAAATACCATTTTATTAAAACATGCCTCTATAGTTCCTCAATGTGCAATTGCTATACAAGATTTATTTAAAGAAGCCCAGGCACCGATTGGACTTTATACCAATTTGTTAATCTCAGGAAAGAGAGCTTCAGGCCTAGTTTCTGATAAAAGAATCAAAGGAGTTTCACTTACAGGTAGCGAAATGGCTGGTGCCAGTTTAGCTTCGGAAGCTGGAAAAAACCTCAAAAAATCAGTTTTAGAATTAGGAGGTAGTGATGCCTTTATTATTTTAGAAGATGCTGACATCGACAAAACTGTTGAATGGGCCGTTGTAGGACGAATAAACAACAATGGTCAAAGCTGTATTGCTTCCAAAAGATTTATTGCTGTTGAAACTATTGCCGATGAATTTATAGAAAAATTCACTGCGAAATTAGCAAAAATAAAAGTGGGTGACCCCATGGATCCAAACACCGAATTAGGGCCTTTAAGTAGTGAAGAAGCCTTGTTGCATTTGTTGGATCAGGTTGAAAGATCTGTCGCAGCAGGAGCCACTGTATTATTAGGTGGTAAACGTATTGATGGTCCAGGTGCCTATATGGAACCAACCCTTTTAACTGATCTCAATCCTGAAATACCCGCTTATTATGAAGAATTATTCGGACCGGTTGCTTCCTTTTACCGAGTAAAAGATGAAGCTGCAGCAATTGCCTTGGCTAACGATTCTGAATTTGGTTTAGGAGGTTCTATTTTCACACAGGATATCGAACGCGGAAAACGAGTTGCGGATCAAATTGATAGTGGAATGGTATTTATCAATCACCCGACTTGGACCCAAGCAGATTTACCCTTCGGAGGGACCAAAGGTTCTGGTTATGGTAGAGAACTTTCTGAAATCGGAATTCATGAATTTGTAAATAAAAAATTAATACGTATCAGTGGATTATCTGATCCTTTCTAAAAATTATTTATTAGCTACAAGAACACCTATTCTCTAAATAAATTAGCAGAATAGGTATTGTGGTTTTTACTATTTCTTTAAAATACAAATTAAAAAAGTACAACAATGACAACAAAACAAATCGTTTTAGCAGCAAGGCCTAATGGAATTCCAACTTTGAATGATTTTAGATCTGAAAATATAGAATTAGACGAACTTAAAGACGGAGAAGTCCTTTTAAAAGGACTGTATTATTCCGTTGACCCTTACATGCGAGGTCGAATGAATGATGGAAAATCTTATGTCCCTCAATTTGAATTGAATCAAGCCATTGAAGGAGGGGTTTTGGCTACCGTTGTAGAATCAAAATCCGATCTTTTTAAAACAGGTGATACTGTTTTAGGAGCTTTACCTTGGAGCGAAGAAATGATTGCTTCTGATAAAGGCTTGCAAAAAATTGAATCAAACGTTGAATCCCTAACCTATTATTTAGGTATCCTGGGAATGACGGGGCTTACCGCTTATTTTGGCTTAATGCATATTGGGAAACCAAAAGCAGGAGAAACAGTTGTAGTTTCAGGAGCAGCAGGAGCTGTTGGAATTGCAGTGGGGCAAATTGCAAAAATTCAGGGAGCTCGTGTAATTGGAATTGCAGGATCTGAAGAAAAAGCACGGATGCTGAAAGAAGAATTTGGTTATGACGAAGTTATCAACTACAAAACCACCTCCGATATGAATACTGCTATTGCTGATTTGTGTCCAAACGGAGTTGATGTCTATTTTGACAATGTTGGAGGAACTATTTCTGATGCGGTCATTCAAAACTTGAATTTTCATTCCAGAATCGCTTTGTGCGGACAAATTTCATTGTATAACAATACTGAAATTCCAATGGGACCCAGAATCCAACCAATGTTGTTAACTCGAAGTGTGTTGATGAAAGGTTTTATTATAAATAATTTTGAAAAAGATTTTCCAGAAGGAATTGAGCACTTATCAAAATGGGTAAATGAAGGAAAATTGAAATTTACAGAAACAATTGTTGATGGTTTTGATCAATTACCTACTGCCCTACTAGGCTTGTTTAAAGGAGAAAACAAGGGGAAAATGATTGTGAAAGCCTGATTAATAGAAATCAAATAAATACAATTATAGCCCGTACTTTAAGTAAAGTACGGGCTTTTTATTTTGCATACTAATTGAATTTGGTAAAACAGTGGATTATAATAAAATTTAACACAATAATGTGTGAACTATGTAAGTCTTACTAAAAATTGTGTAACACTTTTTGGCTTCTGTTGAACGAACTTTGTAAAATAAAGGAATACTTATTCCTAAATAATCGCTTGAAATAATAAAACATCACAAAATGAGTACAAAATTATCTGATAGAAACTGGGAAGAACAAAAGGCCAAACTCAAAGAAAAATTTGCTGCTTTAACAGAAAGTGATTTTATATTTATTTGTGGCAAAGAAGAAGAGATGATTGGTAAACTTGAAATTAAACTGGGTAAAACCAAAAAAGAACTGTGTGAAATCTTACGAAAATTATAATACGATTTCAACACTAATTTAAATAGGAATAAAAACCTTTAAATTAGAACTATTATGTCAATAACTAGAAGATCCCTCTTTTAAATCGTATTTTAATCCATTTATTATTTTTAACTTTAATGAGGTTGTCAAAGCTTTATCAAAATTAATTTAAAAAAAATTGGGAGAATGCAAACTACAGAGACCGATCACTTTTGGCAATTTGACACCGAATATTGGTTGGCGAAATTCAATAGTTCAGCTGATGGACTCACAAAAGAAGCCGTTGATGAAATCCATAGAAAAGGGGGATTCAAAGTTCAAAAAAAAACACTATTACAGAAAGATCTGACTTTATTTATTCAGCAATTTAAAAGCCCTTTGATGCTACTTTTAATTGGTGCTGTTGTTCTTTCCGCTTTTTTAGGAGATACTTCCGATGTTTTTATTATTCTTTTTATATTATTATTATCGAGTTTACTCAGTTTTATTCAGGAGCGAAATGCAGGGCGGTTTGTAGAAAAGCTACAATCCATGATTGCTATTAAAACAAAAGTCATTCGAGATGGTATGGAGTATAGTATCATTGCATCACAAATAGTGGCCGGAGATATTATTGTTCTCAAAGCTGGCGATTTATTAGTTGCGGACTGCTTGATTTTGAATTCAAATGAACTTCATGCTAATGAAGCTAGTTTGACGGGGGAATCCTATCCAACAGCTAAATTTGCCGGAATAACGGCCGCAAACACGGAATTAGCGAAAAGGACCAATTGCGTTTGGGAAGGTACAAGTATAGTAAGTGGATCCGGAAAAGTATTGGTAATTAATACTGCTGAAGAGACTGTTTTTGGAAACCTTTCCAAAAGTGCCACTACTCTTATAGAAACCCATTTTGAAAAAGGCATTAAAGATTTCGGCTTTTTTCTAATGAAAATTACGCTGGTACTCTCCGTATTTATTTTAGTAATCAATTTAATAAATGAGAAAAACCCAATAGAATCAGCTCTTTTTGCGCTAGCATTAGCTGTTGGCATGGCACCAGAATTGCTACCGGCCATCACTACAATTGCTATGAGTGCCGGAGCAAAAAGAATGTTAAGCAAGAAAGTGATTGTAAAAAAACTGAATTCCATTCAAAATCTAGGCGAAATAAATTTATTATGTACTGATAAAACAGGAACAATAACGGAAGGTAAAATATCAATCGCGGCCAACTTAAATGGCTTAGGTGAAGAAGATGAATTTGTAAAAGAATTGGCCTATTGGAATGCCTATTTTGAAACAGGGTATACGAATCCAATTGATGATGCTATTAAGCAAATGAATTTTAGTCCGAAGTTGAAGCCTATTAAATTTGGAGAGATTCCTTATGATTTTATTCGGAAACGCATCTGTATTGGTATAAATACCGATTCTAGCAAATTGATTATTGTCAAAGGAGCCGTTAGTACTATCTTGCCTATCTGTTCTACAATTCGACTGACTAGTGGTAAAATTGAGGCAATTGAAATTCACAAAACTAAAATTCAAGCTCAATTTGAAGATTTCGGAAATAGAGGTTTGCGAACTATTGGAGTTTGTTACAAAAACACTAATCTGAATACTATTTCTAAAGAAGCCGAATGCGAAATGATTTTTGCAGGATTCGTATTACTTGAAGACCCTGTAAAATTGGGTATTACTGAAACAATTGCTGAACTTCAAAAATTAGAAGTACAGTTAAAAATTATATCTGGTGACAACAAAAATGTAGCCCGATCGATTGCTTTAAAAATTGGGATTCTAAATCCCCTAATTATGACGGGGCAGGAACTTTTTAGTAGCAGCCCTGAAGCATTAAAGCATTTAGTAAAGCGCATCCATATTTTTGCAGAAGTTGAACCGCAACAGAAAGAACATATCATTCAGGCACTTCGAAAAACATATACCGTTGCTTATGTGGGTGATGGTATCAATGATGTATCTGCAATTAGCGCTGCAGATGTAGGTATTTCTGTAGAAAATGCCGTTGATATCGCAAGAGAAACTGCCGACTTTGTATTGATGGAAAAAGATTTAACGGTTATAGTTGATGGAATCAAGGAAGGTCGTAAAACATTTGCCAACACCTTAAAATACATCTATATCAATACGGGATCTACTTTTGGCAATATGTTTAGCGTAGCAGTAGCTTCACTTATGTTGCCGTTTTTGCCTATGTTACCCAAACAAATTTTGCTCACTAATTTCATAACTGATTTTCCTTATCTCACTGTAGCTTCTGACAGTGTTGATTCGGAACAATTAGCAAAACCGGGAAAATGGAATTTGAAATTAATCCGTACTTATATGCTCGTTTTTGGAATCCACAGTTCTGTTTTTGATGTGATCACTTTCCTCATCCTGTTCTATGTCCTAAAAGTCAAAGAATCTGATTTTCAGACCGCTTGGTTTGTGGAATCGATTTTGACCGAATTGTTTATTTTATTTATTATTCGAACTCATAATCACTTTTTTAAGAGTAAACCAGGACGAATGCTCTTTATTAGTAGTGTTTTTGGTCTGATATTCACGTTGGTACTACCCTATTTTTCATTTGCCAGTCAAATAGGATTATCTCCACTTCCCGCTGTAAATTTAGGGATAATGTTGATTATTGTAACGGCGTATATCATTAGTGCAGACCTTTTAAAAGTCTGGTTTTTTAAAAAACACCGAACTAGCTGAGACCATGAAATTGTAATTAACAATTGTAGAAACCGTGAAATTATAAGCAGAGTCTTTTCTGTAATTAACAGACAAACCCCGTATATAAATACATATAAATTTGCCAGTTAATTTTTTACTTGTTTTTTATCATAGAATGCGCTAGCGAAACGGTGAGTATTTATAATTGGCAAACGTATTTAACAGATTAATACGGATTTTTATAAACGTAATTGGAATAAGTAGTTTGTGTTGATAGGCACAGAATGTAATTTTGCGCAAGCACTATCCGAGTAATCTAGTTTTTAAAACGGGATTAGAATAAGTAGTTTGTGTTATTGGACAAAGATTGCAAATCCGCCTATCGGATACTATTTATTTGATTTTAACAAATCTATCACACTCAAGAAATATTATATCGGTTATTAAAAATAGTAATAAGCTACTAATAAGTATTCTAATTCTGACTGTTTTGCTGTTAGTACTAATGATTTCTATACCTCGTTTGGAGGAAGTTTTTAATTTTAAATTCCCGGGCTATTGTCATTTATTGTCCCCTATAATTGGATCAATATCCTTTTTATTAGTAGTTGAAGGCTCTAAATATTATAAAAAAATATAAAAAACACAATCCTAAGAATATATTAATACCTTTTTAAAGCTACTTTGATGCTATAAAATGATTGTAAATCAAAAAGTCCCTGTACTTCTATTTAAAGAATCTAAGGGACTTTAGGATACAAATTGTGGTTTATGGTCTTTTGGCTCTGTCTAAATGAATGGTATCGATTGGATGATACACTAATGGGATTAATTCTAATTCAACATCACATTTGTCTAGACCAAAGGCTCTTTCGTCACTTAATCCTAGTTGTTTTAGGAAAAAATAAGCCTTTAGGATCAAGCCTTCCCGAACTGCAAATTCATTTTCTACGGATAGAAATTTTTCTAATACGACAAATTTAAAATCCGGTTCATTATTGTATTTGCTGGAACCGTCTGGGCGATTGTGTAAATTGAGTTCTTTATTGGCTACTAATTCCTGAACGATTTTCTTGAAATACAATTCAGTTCGCGCCTGAACTCTAAAACCAACATTGATATTTACTTTAATTACTTTATCATCTACTAATTCGGATACATCATAGGAAAGAGTAAATGGATCTTCGGTTCGATTGATATGAAGAAACCAATACACGTCTGCGCGTTTAGGTTTTTTAGAAAATATTGATCTAATTATCTTTTCTTCTAATTCGTGACGTCTGTTGGCTTTAGTGAGATAAACCAAATGAGTAGCAAATTTTGGGATTGCATCATCTTGACTCAATTCGGTTAGTTGAGCGCTGTATTTTCCGAGTTCAATAAATTTAGTAAAGCTATTATTTATTTTTCGTGCATAATACCAGACATACATGACCAGAAAAATAAACAATTCAAAAAACAGAAACATCCAACGTTCTTTAATTTTGGCCACATTTGCGATAAAAAAGGAAAATTCTATAGTTCCGAAAACCAATAAGAATAAGTAAACATAAATTTTATTCCATTTCAGTCTAAATCGTATAAAATAACTCAGTAATAAAGTAGTCATCATCATTGTAATTGTAATCGAAAAGCCATAGGCCGCTTCCATGTGAGCACTTTTTTTGAAATACACCATCATCAGAATACAGCCAAAACAAAGCATACTGTTAACACTAGGAATATAGATTTGGCCCTTGCTATCACTGGGTTGCTTTACTGAAACTCTAGGCCAGA